>ENA-ORBV01006506-ORBV01006506.1-microbial-mat-metagenome-genome-assembly--contig:-NODE-6506-length-20572-cov-5.427763_pt1 | contig 20572 bp, 24 predicted proteins | sample MGYA00237777_ERZ505514 | MGnify/ENA primary metagenome ERZ505514 (study PRJEB26160, sample SAMN06269048) | microbial mat metagenome | isolation source: Oligotrophic lake microbial mat | place... | reverse complement strand
TGCCTGCCCCCAGCATTTGCTGTCGCATAAGCTGCCGCTCTTGCTCTGCCATCATTTGCTCGTTCATGACGTACCTTTCGTTTTGTCGTAGGACCGCATAGCCCCGAGGCCGAGCATGCCCAGCAACACGGGCATCATCTCTGTCATGTCTGCTGCGGAAAGTGTAATTGGATACCCTGCGTACTCTGCGATAACCTTGGCGACAGGCAGGCCGATCCAGTTCCACGCAAAGGCAGTGCCGCACACCCACCCGATGTAGGGTCGCCACCCTGACGACCACACGTTGGGGTTTGCGGCTTCGACCTTGTTGATTTCCAACTGCCCGTTGACAATCGACACGGCAGCGGCGAGTTCGGCTTTTTCCTGCTCCGTCTTGTCGGGCCATATCTTGTTGATTGCGACTTGGGCAAGAGAAAATCCTGCGCTTATGGGGTCAAGGGGCATGTCAGTCCTCAGTAGTCAAATGTGGTTTGCGGCATGCCGAGATCGACTCGGCGGTCAAGGTGCAAGAATCCCTGCTTGGCGTTCCATCCGATCGACCACTGCCGCGCCCACGCAAGCCGGAATAGTTCGCCCCGGTAAGTGCCGTCCGGGGTAGCTATGTCGATAGCCATGCAGCCGGAGTGTCCGGGGCGGGTGCTGAAGTCTCCGATGTGCAGAGAGTTTCGAGGGGCCAACTTGCTGACCGTAGCATTGTGCCGGGCGCATCTACACGCGCTCGTAGGCACCATCGGCTTACCGAACTCTTGGCGTAGGTCGTGCAGCTTATCAAGGAACCCGCCCTGATAACTCATCAGCCCACACCCGCACCGGCAGGTAAGTTCTAGTCTGGTAAAGTATGTCATTGCGTCAAGCCCTTGTTTCGACCACCGCCCACAAGTGACACTTGCGCAGTACATTGATCGTCTTGATTGCGCTGGCCTTGCGGTTGTAGCCTTCGCTCTGCGCGATTATTTTGTGGTTTCGCGCGAGCACTCGGAAGCGCCACTGTCCCATCCTGTCGCGGAACAATTCTATTTTCATCTGCGCGCTCCCCATCGATCTGCAAACGTGACCAGCATCCGCTCGATCACCGATGTGCCGACACTTGCGAGTGCGGCCGCTGCTGCGAACAGCGCGACGGATGGAACTGTGTCGAACGCAAGCAAGATCAGCCCGGCTGCCGTGCCAAGCCCACCGGACACCAACGCTCGGCCGATGACCACGCGCCACGACAACGCCGCATCCGAGGCGAGCAATTGCCCGAGGCCGATGCACGCGCCAATCACCCAAAGCCACGCGTGACTCATCCAGTCGTTATTCACCAGCCCTCCTTTAGGTTGTGCCGAATATGTCGATGCCATCGCACATCAGATGCCGACGGGCAGCCGCTGCGATGACGATGCCGGTGCCGCCTGGCGTGCGGGCAGTCAGCGAGAACGCGCCGGTTGTGCTGTTGACGATCACGTAATCGCCCGAAAGTCGCGGCAGAATAAATGCGATGTTGACCGTAAGCAGGCCAGTCAGCTCGATGATCCGATTGCGCGCATGGGCGGCCGTGGCCACGACGTCAACGCCACCGGCTACGGATAGCGAGAGGAAGCCCGGCGCTGGCACACCACCGATGCGTAGGTCTGTGTAGCTCGTGACTGTCGACGCACCGGCCACGATGTTGTACAGCGGCACTGGGGCGACGATAGCGGTGCCGATGCCCTTGCCGATCTGCACTGCCCATGCGCCTGCGTCCGTCATGCGTGAGAGCGTGCCGGCCGATGACCATGCGGTGAATCCGGTCGAGTCCAGCGCCAGCGTGACCGTGTTTGCGGCAGTTGCGGTCACCCGGGCGAATGACGCGTTGAGTTGTATTGTCCCGACGATGCCCGATATCCACAGCACGTCGCCGATGAAAAACGGATGCGCGGTGCTGGTGATAACGCATGGGTTGGCCAGCGTTACTGCCGTAATGGCCGCCGTTGTGGTGGATACCGGCCCGGCCTCGACGTTCTGCGTGCGGCTGGCCACGAGCTGCACCGTGGCGTTGGCCACCGATGTCGGCACACCCGATAGCGACACGTCCCCGCCGTAGTAGCCCCAGGTCAGCGCCGATGTGGTCGACGCTCGCCGGCCAAATATCGCTGGCGGGCTGAGTGCATCGAACAGCGCGTTGGCGGTGACCTCTTTGGACGCCTGTGAAGTAGCGATGGTGTCGAGGTTTGTTGCGCTGTCGCTCATTAGACGATCCCTTGTGCTACGTACCCGCGACCTGTTACGGCGCTGATCTGGAAAACTCGAATGGACACCGCAGCGAACACGGCATAGCTGTCCGCTGTCTGGAACGCGGTGCTGTATGCGTAGGTGGGCGTTACCAGCGCTGTCACCGTACGGCGTAGGATCGTAAACCCCGGGTTCCATATCTCCAGCTCGTACGTCTGCGCGGGCTCGCCCAGTTGAGCATCGACACTATCTAGCCACTCACCGCCGATGCGCGTGCGCCGCGTCCAGTTGATCGTCATCGCGCCGGTTGAGTCTCGGCCCGCGCCGAGAAGCACCGGGGCGAGACAGCGCAGGTTGACGCCCGTGTATGTCGCCGACTGCGCGACGGTTTCCTGCACCGTGCGGCCTATGCTTACCGGTTTAAACGTGCGCGCCAGGTTCAAGTCCCCTTGATACCGACGCAGAGCCGAGGCGGTGAGCAGCACCACACGCTCCCCAATCACGTGAGTTGTCATCGCATGTTCGGTGCCACGGCGTCCTCGCAGTAGCCCGGACAGTTGATACTCGCCGGCCCGAAACAGAAACGCCCCGGTGAATTGCACCAACTCTGCCCCGATCAACATTGCGTTCGCGCCGTTGAGCACGGCGAGTTGCGTGGTCGATGAGATCGAGCCGCACTCCAGCGCGATATTCACCAGATTTGTTTCATCGAAAATGTTCCTGCCCGTAAACGTCGGCAGTACGGAAGTCGCGTAGCCGATTGCCGACTCGGCTGTGAGCGCTCCCCATTCGTCGTAGCTTGCTCCCGAATCGCTGCTGCGGTAGATCACCGCTCCGCGCCACCCCGCGCCGAACCCGCCTGCTGCCGCGTACACTTGCTGATCGTTGTCCTGATCGCGCAGGGCAGGCGCATCGACGATGGCGAACAGGGTAGTCGGTGCCGAGCGCACCGTTGATGGCGGCACGAGGCTCGCACCAGCGGGCGCGCTTTGCGTGTAGACGCTGGCCTCCTCGGCCACGGCCTCCAGCTCGATCACGCCTGAGCGGGACTCCCGCTTGCCCTGAATCCTGAGCAGCGTCGTGCTACTCGGGCGCACTAGTGTCACCACGTCGGCGGGTTCCAATGCCGCATATTTGCGCGACAGTTGAATCCGGTATTTAACCCGCTGCGTCCATGCGTCGTACATCAACACGTCGGCAATCTGCTTGGCCTTCGCGTCTGTCATCGAGATAGCCAGCTCTACACCCATCTGCTGTTTAGATAGCGTGGTCTGCCGCTGCGATTGCTGCGTGGCCTGCTGATAGTCGGCTGCGTTGTTGATGTAGACCACGTTTACCCGGCTCGGTAACTCGACTTCCTGCTGGCGGGTGATGCTCACATCCTCGGGTAGCGCGTCATCGAACGCACGCGCTGCCAGGTCGGCATTGGTGATCGTGAGAACCGACGCGCCGCCGCGCTTGCGGAACACAATCTTGTTATCCGACTCGATGGCGTCGAAATAGAACGCCCGTTGCAGCGGCTCGATTGCCGCGCGAGCGCTGATCTGCTGGCCGACCGCGTAGCCGTCTACCAGATCGGTTAGCGCTGTAACATCGATGTCCCCGGCCAGCAAGCCCGCGCGGATGCACAGATCGCTGACTACGGACGACAGGGCGATACCGCCAGGGGTGAGAACATCAAAGCGCAGGGTAATCGCGCGTTGGTCCGGGAATTGCTGATTGTTGACGACCACGGCCGTGCCGGCGCGCACAGCCAGGGCGGTCATGTTGAACACCTGTGACTGGTCGAATCCAGTCCAGGTGATGCCGTCGAATGACCGGGCGTAGGCGTTTAAGAGTGCCCCGCCCCTGACTGCCACATAGTACGATCCGGCCCACCGGACGGCGTTATAGCCGCCAGCGGGCAGCGTAGGCGACGTCCAGGTGATGCCGTCGACCGAACGCGCGCCGAGCGCGTTACTGCTGCGCACGACGACCATGTGATTGGGGCTGGCGTCGATGAAAACGTTATCCGATCCGCCCGGAAGCGCGCCTATTGTCCATGCGAATCCGTCAGGACCATAGGCGGTTTCGCCCGTTGTTGCGATTACCACCCACCGAACTCCGGTCCAGCAGCACGACCTCCAGTCGCGGATGATCGGAACATTCTGCGAGGTCCATATGAGCCCGTCCGGCGATGTAGCCCATGTGAGGTTAGGGCCGATTATCAGCCACAGCGAACCGTTCCAGACAACTGACCTGGGGCCAGTAGGCGCACCCGCTGCGGACAGGATGGCAATCCAGTTTATGCCGTCTGTTGATGAGGCGATGGCGCTGCCAGTGCCGATAACCCAGGTGCCATTTCCCCAGGCAATGCAGAACCCGTTTCCCGCAGGTACCGACGCGGGCAGGTTTGTGATCGGCCCCCAAGTCTGAGCGTCCGCAGATCGTGCGTAGCGCGCCGTGCCGCGATCAACAGCGATGAATATGCTGCCGTCCGTGGCGATTGAATCGTAGGAGATGAAGGTGAACCCGGGCGGCGTGCTGTAGCTTTGCGTTGATGTCGTGCTGCCGACTCCTACAACCTCGGCTGTTATGTTCGGGCGGCGGTCGCTGAACGCGACCAGTTGCAGATCGGTGAACACGACATAGGCCCGGCCCCGGTATGCGGGCACGTTGGCAACGCCGAGAGCGGCCTGCATCGTCGGGTCAGCCAGTTGCGTCGTGCTGCCCAGATAGATAGTTATCCCCTGAGCGCTTGCGTTGCTGGCCATTACCGTCGCCAGATCGGCGCTGGCCTCGACGTTGAATATCAGGGTTCCGTTGGCCCATATTTTCCGGACGCCGGTAATCGGCCCCTCGCCGAGCATCACGGCCATCGACACCCGATAGCTAAACGTTCTCTGCGTATGGCTCGGCCCGCCTTTGCCGCCTCGGGTCTGCGTGTTAACCGTCTCGATCAGATCGGTCGACCAGATCACATTACCCGCGACCCGCATCGTGCCGTACACGATAGGGATCGTTACACCATAGGCGGACTGCTGCGCGCGTAGGTCGCCGATGCGTGGCCCGACCTGATCCGGCGATTTGCCGGGAAAAAGAAGTTGTCCAACAACCTGCCCGACCGTCCAACCGATAGCGGCATAGCCTGTCGGGGCTAGGGCTGCTCCAGCTGCGGCGAGTGCGAGGACCGCCATCAGGCCACCCCGGGAATACGATAGATCGCGTTGGTGCGAGCACGCCAGGCAGACGAGTACCGATGCTCGACGCACGACCCGGCCGACTCGTATGCGTGAATGATCGTGTCTGCGTCGGTCAGGATAGCCAGATGCTGCTCTTGACCGTGACCCAACAGGAAGCCCATCAGCAGCACGCAGGCAGGCTCAGGCGCTGCAATAGGGGTCAGGTGCTGGTCACATATCGCGCGCAGCATGCCGTCGTGAGGGACGCGCCCGTAGCCCTGGTAATCGACATCGAGCAGGCCGCAGGCGCGAGCAACACAGACAATCAGGCCCGCGCAGTCCACACCGACGCCCTGCACTCGCGCCTGATGCATAAATGGAGTGCCGAGCCAGCGCCGCGCTTCAATGATCACCTCCCCTCTCGTGGTCATGCCGGACCCCGCAGAACGGCGTCCATGCCGGGCAAGTGCGGTTCGCCCTGAAAGTTAATCACGTTGTTGAATTTGGCGATGCAGGTTGCCAGAAGCTTGTCACAGCCCGGCACGAGGCTATACGTGTCGCTCACCGCGATAGCGTAGGGCATAGGCAGCGCCATGGTCATCACGCCGCTTGCGCCGTGGGTCTTGATCTCCATCTTGAATCCGTTGTTGGCTCCCGATGTCCATGTCACGACACCGAATGAGAAGTAAGCCGCCGCCTCGGCGCGGGCCGAGTCTGCCCACAGGCGCGCGCTGGTAACCGATGTCACAGTACCCGTTACCGTCAGCGGCCCGAGTACGACACCGCACCGGGGCTCGCCCAAGTCTGCCCGGCAGGTCGGTGAGGTCAACTCCCCGATCACCCTAGAGAACGCTTGCGCGATACCCCGCAGTTCTGCCTGGAACACCGTCCGACCCATCGACACTTCACCGATCCGGCCCCGGCGCAGTCGGCGGATGCCGGTCGAAACGCTCGAATAGATGACTTCGAATATCTCGATATCCGCGTGGTCCCATCGGCCGGCCATCAGATCGACCTCGGTGATCGACGGCGAATCTAGCCAGCCCTGCAGCTCCAGGTTGTCCACCGCAAGATCGGCAGAGGTCTGCACGTCAGTCGCCGAGTAGCCAAGCGCTGCCTGGTACAACTGCCCGGACACGGTGAGGTCTACCAGGTGATCCGTAAACCCGAACACGAGCCCGTCCCAACGCGTGATGCGCCAGCAGGTTGCCAGGTCGGTCGTCTCTCCGTCCAGGTGCGTCTGATAAGCCGGGGCAAGGGCTAGCATCAGTCCGCTACCCGAATCTCGATCACCGGAATCTGGCCCCATGTGTACAGGCCGACAGTCTCGATGTTCACCCGCATCTGGTCAATGTCGAATCGGGCGGGCACGTCGAAGTCCCCCGCCCAGGTCAGCGCGTCGGCGGCCTGCGGGAAGCGCGACCCTAGACCCGATCCAAGCGTGATGGTAAGACCCGTAGTGACGGTAGCCAAGATGAACGTAAACGGCCCCGCTCCGGTCACGCTGTTGATCGTGTGCGCCAGGGCATTCACGGCAGCAGCATTGGCCCCGGTGAACCCGGACAGGTGCAGGCGCTGGCCTGCGATCAGCGTGCCGGGATTCGTGGTGAGGATGACCGTAGTCGTAGCGCCTGCCGTGATCGAGGTAGCGCCCGAGGTCGCATCAGCAACGAACGTAATCACGCCCGTCGTGGTGACGATGGCAATGTTGCCGGCTGCCACGCCGGCCGTGACCGCGCCGCCGTTGCGCTGCACAGCCACCCTGCCCGATACTGGCTTGTTGATCGTGCGCGAGTCATTCAGCGACCCGGCAGCGTAGAGCTTGCCGAGCTGGTAGGCGGGCAGGCCGGTGCCGTTCCCGGTGCCGAGAATGCCGTTTGCGTGGACGCACTGGAAGTCCTGCCAGTCCTTGAAACGGAACCCGTGGCCCTTGCCGCGCATGCTCCGGAAAAAGGCTACCAGGATATCCATCTGCGGCTGAGTCCTGACGCCGTGCGCCACGTCGTAGGCGCAGCGCCCGATAGGCCAGGTTATGTTTCGCTTCTCGTGTCCGGACGACACGACCACAACATCAGTCTGATATCCCGGACCACCCGTAGCGCCGCGTGAGATGTTCTCAGGGAACCGTGGCGTCTCGATGAAGGCCATCAGCCATTCCTCCGGCCAGCACGCCCGAGCGCCTGGCCAGCCTGCGCGTATATCTGCGACTGGCTCGCGCGGAACGAACTAGCATCTGGCGTCGAGATGTTAAAGACAATCGTCGATCCACCGCCTCCGCCGCCGTTCGGGGTGATGGTGCCGTACTGCTGCGGCATAAAGAACTCCGGCCCCCGCTCACCAACAAGGTAGCCCGTGCCCGCCATTACCGGCCCGCCTGCGGCCTTTGGTATCAGCGACGAGATGAACGATCCCGCTTTGCCAAACAGGTCTGCAAAGCCCCCGCCCGATCCGCTCTCTCCAGTTCCCTTAAGCGTGTCTTGAAAGAATTTAAACAAAGGCTCTGTGACGAGTTTTCGCGTGCCAAGTTTGAGCAGGTCAGACTCAATACCCTTCAGGATGTTGCGAAACGAGTTGCCACCGCTCACCGCTTCCTCAAACGCCGAAGAAAAGGTCAGTCCCAGATCGCGGGCGATGTCGTTCTGGCGCTGCGTCTCGTCACCAACGCCCTTGAGCGCATCTCTTAGCCGGCTGGCTTCGGCAACCGCCTCGCGGTCGGTCAGCAGTCCTTGCGCCTGAAGTTCTGCCACCCGCTCTAGCGCCCGGATGTATTCGCGCGTAGGGTCTAGGCGGTCCTTGATAGCGTCGGCCTCACGCTGCAACGCGTCTGCTGCACGATCGCCTTCTTCCTGCGCGAGTTCTATTCGGTTCTGCTGCGCCATTGCGAGGTCGGCATAAAAGGAGAGCAAGTCTTGCTGCCCCTTTTCGGCGGCAGCGTCGAACTTGGCCTGCGCCGCTTCTTGTTCCTGCAGCCGCTTGATGAACTGCTGCAACTCAAGGTCGGCCGCCGTCGTGCCGCCGCTTCGGGCAGATGATCCTGCGGGGCGCGGGTTCAGGGCACGCAGTAGGGCGGCCTGATCCGGAGCTCGGCCGGCAGGCAACTGCGGGCCGGTTGCCGCCTGGTCTGCCGGCGCTTGAGCATCCCGGCTCATGCGCCGCCGGAACGATGCTTCGGCTCTCCGGGATACCGCGTTATCTTCGCCGAACAGCGCCGCCGCGACCCCGCCAATCGTGGCGAGGTAAATCTTGTTGATCTCTAAAAAGGTCTGCCCGAGCAGGTTACCCTGCACGCGCGCTTTCACCAGGTTGTCCGTGATCGTTGTCAAGCCGGGCAGCAACTCGCTGGTCAACGAAACGCCCAGGACGCTAGCCGACTGCTTGAGCTTGGTCAGGTTGTCGTTGAACTGCTCGGCCTCGCGCGCGGTCTTGGTGCTGATCGTTGTGCCGAACCGATCCGAAGCCGCGCGAGCTTCGTCCAGCGCCTTGGCTCCGCCGTTGAGCAGCGGAATCAGCTTCTCGCCTGCGCGCCCGAATATCTCTGTCGCAATCGCCGCTTTGGTCGCCCCGTCGGGCAGCGCTTGGAACGCCTGGGCAATACCACGCAGCGCTGGTTCGGCACCGTTTCTGGTGTCTACCCCCAGCGCCTTAAACAACTGCGCCGCTTTGCTCGTGGCTTCTTGTGACTCAGTAAGCGCCAGGTTGAGCTTGCGAACGCCGGTCGTGAATTCCTCAGATGACACGTCGGCCAACTCGGCCGCGTTGCGCAATGCAGAGAGAGACTCGACGGTAATGCCAGTGCGCTGGCTCAGCTTGTTTAGTTCGTCGGCCAGGCGGATCGTGCCGGTGACGGTAGCCGCTAGAGCCGCAACAAAGCCTACGCCAGCGATAGAAGCAAACGCAGTCGACACGGCCGCCGCCGTGTTCTGAAGCCGACCCAGGCTGGCATTGACCGACGAGAACGCCGCTTGCGTGGCGTCCTGCGCGGAGATGCGGATTTTGGTTTCGGCCATCAGCCCCTCGCCTTTACAAAGCCGCGCGAGCGAACTTCCAGCTCGCGGCGGAACTCAACAGGGAAACGAACCCGGGCGACTCGCTCTATAGCGTTCCGGACTTGCGTCTGCAGGAACACGCGCGGCACGCCGGGCACGTATATCTGGGGGATTGGATAATCCGGGCCGGCCTTAGCCAGGCGCTTGTTGCGTGGGTTAGTTGCGTTGAAGAACTGCGCCGTCCAGTCCGGACCACGCAACCGCACCGCTCCCTTGGGCGTGATAAACGCCCCGGGGATATTCACGCTCCGGGTGCCGATCCGAATGGTGACGCCGGTCTTTGTCTGGCGCGGCTTGAACAACGACGCCATGATCCTCTTACCACCGACGGCGGTAAGGTCGACAAACAGCCGTTCCGATCTAGCGTTGCGGAACTTGATGGCTCGACGAATCACTGGCTCTGGCAAGGCATTGTTCAGAGCTTGGGCGATGACCGGCGCTACCTCGCGGCGAGCGGTCACGGCCACTCGGTTAAGCGCCCGCGCCGCTGATCGCTTGACATCCCGCTGAGCCAGGGTTGAGAACTGCGCACGCAATGATGCGTACTCCTTGCCCAAGTCAACCCGAACGTTTAGCCCGCTGCTCATTAATCAGTCCTCGAACTATAAGCAACCGCTCGATGAGCATGTCGTATGCCACAACGCCAGCGAATGCACACGCGGGCGCTATGGCCTCGGTGCGCCATTCGCCCATCAGCGACCACACATCTAGCGCAGTCTCGCACTCCGGAGTCAGCGCCGGACAGGGGATGCTGATCGTAACGACGCCGAACGCTGAAGCCGCGCCCGGCCGATCTGCATCGAACTCCCATGTCAGACGCTCGCGGAGTTTTTTTCGTCGGCCTTTAGTTTGTCATCGCGAACATTCATTCGGGCCACGAAGTCGGCCTGCAGCGCGTCCAGCGCGTCCAGTCGGTCGGCAAGCAGCGCCTGCACCAGCGGGGCACTGAACCCAAGGGAGGCGCTTGCATCGAACCCTGCCATCCCTTCAGGGACTCCGATGTCGACCGCTTTCACGTTCGCCCACCCGATCACAGACCCGATCACCAGGCGCTCTACAGCGGCATCCAGATTGCCTTCTGTCGCCCGCAACGCGGATCGCATTTCGATCCGCGTCGGCAGGCGGCACCTGAGCACCCATCCCTGAGCGCACGTGTGTTCAAACTCGCGTTCGGCATCCGCGAGCCGCATCATATGCTCAGGGGTCATCAGGTCGAGTACGTCGTAGGCACGGAGATGCCGAGCGAACTAATCGAGGTTCGCAGGGTGCTGTCCTGCGTAGTCGGCGCATCCGAGTAGCTGAAGTACCCATTGAACAACGTGCGCGCACCACCCGGCCAGATCGCCCGCACAGCCCGGACCGCGTTGGCATTGGTAGCCGTGCGAGCTGCCGCGACCCAAGACAAGGAAGGATCAAAGAAAATCGGCAGGGTAAGATTGGTCGGGCTCCGGAACACCGGCACCACTTTGCGCTGCACGTCGCTGATGTATGTCGCGTCAGCAGTCTCAAGCTCGTTGCCGGTAACCTGAATCTCGCGGCCGACCTGAGTCAAAGCAGTGAACGTCTGGATGCGACGGACCGAACTAGATGCGGCTCCAGCGGCAGGGAACAAACTAGTATCAGTGGTGTCCAGGCCCTCGAAGGTAATCACGTCGGTAGACACCACGGAGGCGCGAAACACCCGGCCCTCGACTCGACCCCATCCGGAACTGAGAATTTCGACGAACTCGCCTACCACCAGGCCGTGACCCGAGGCGAGCGTCCAGACCGAAGGGCTCGCGTTGGTGGCCGAAACTACGTTGGTTGCCGCGCCGAATGCAGTAGCGAATGAGAACTGCGCCCCGGTAATGATGATATTGGCCATGCTTGGTTACCTCTCAGATCAAAGTTGCAGGCGCGTTAGCCCGGACAAACAGCGGAGTACAAACGAACGTCATCACACGACGGCTCACCGGCCGATCACCATCGCCGCTCAACTCGGCGAACTCGATGCCCATCAGCGCCACCGGCCGGGCCACGCTCTGCACGGTGACCTGTCCGCCCATCGCCACCATGATCTCGGCGGCGATAACGTCGTGCAGAGCCGCCGCTCCGGTGGATACCTGGGCAACCGACTCGATGCGGATTTCGGTGTCGACCTGCAGCGTGTGCGTGTCATCGATAGCGGAAACATCGATGCTCGGCGTCCCGGTAGAAACAATCAGACACGGCAGATCGGCCAGGTCGTAAGGCTCCTGGTCAAACACCCGCGCGCCTGTTGTGGTCAGGCCAGTCACCGCAGAGATAACAGCGGTGCGTATCAGCGTCATCCACATCTATGCACGCTCCAGAATCAGCAAGGTGATGCCGGTACCGTCCGGCTCGATGCCGCGCACTGTGTAGTTGACAGCGCCGACCACTGAAGCATTGCCGCGAACGACTGAGGCTACATCTATGCTTCTGCACGTCAGCACCGGGTTAGTGCTGGCAACGTTGAGCGGGCTTATGTACTCAGCGTCGAAGATGGCGCTTATCGGATTGCCATTTACGGTAACGGTCTGGCCAAGGATGGAAAGAAAGGCCAGCCGGTCTGCATCAGTCTCGATCATGTGCGCCTCAGAAGTAGACTCTCGCTTTGCCCTCGCTGCTGAGTCGGCTGGCTATGAGGTCCATCACCAGCTCAGGCTTTGCTGCCGACTGGCACGCTGCTGCGTTCTGTGAACGATCAAGCGAGCAGTGCGAGAAGTCCGCGTGTATGCGGTGACACGGATAGCAGGCCAGACCTTCTGGCTCAATCGCAATCGTGTGCAGCCAGTCGCGCGTCAGGTTCTCGTGCGTGCTGTGCGAAAGTAGAACGACCTTCAGCGGCTTCTCATAGGCAACCGCGTTGACCAGCACGCTCTCGGTGCCCACCACTACATCAGCCATAGATGCGAGCGCGAGCAAGTTGCGCAACGGCCACTCCTGACCAATAACCCGGCTGTACTTTCCCGCAGCCTTAAACGGCACGCCGCGAAGATCGCCGACGATAACGCTATAGATTCCCTGGAACGCCAATTGCTCACTCAACTCCTGAGCAAACGGCCAGAACTTTGGCGCGCTTGATCCCGAAGGATTTATCAGCACAAGCCGCCCGGGAATCTTTGCGCGTTCTTCCATCGCCCATGCCAACTCTGCGGCGGATGGATAGAAGCGCTGCTGCACGGTGTCTCTGGCGAACGGCACTCCAGCCCAATGATGCAGGGCCTCTAAGTAATTGACATTCATTACCCGTTGCCGTTGCTCAAGCGGCAGGTAGAAGTCGGACTCGAACGGTTGAGGGAGAAGCCGCCGCTCTACCGCCCCAATCAGATTCAGGAATCTGGTGTATTTCTTTTCTTCGTGTAGCCAGTACGCCGTCTGCATCATCGATGTTGTGCCGTCGCCGAAGTCAAACAGGCCATGAGGCTGGCAGATGATGTGATCGACGTTCGGGTCATTGCGCAGCATCGCCTCGCCGGCTGACTGCGTGTACATCGTGATGTGATAGCCCTCGCGCTTGAAGTACGGCAGCAAGGACGACACCCATAGCGCGTCGCCGTTTGCTCCAAGCCGCACCAGGCCAATGGTCTTTTCTGGCTTGGTGTAGATCACGGTTACTTGCTCTGCATCAGAACGCTTGCGGTACACCTGCAAGAACGAGTATTCCGAGTCAGCGTTACGCTCATCATTGACGAGCAAGTCCCATCCGCCTACACCGCGCATATGACCAACTATGTCGGCCGGATCGAAATCATGCTTGTGATCCGGATTGGCACCCGGCTGTCCGATATTGGGATAGAGCTTTTTGTGCGGCAGGTACAGCACGAGGTAGCCACCGACCTTGACCAGCCGCCACCACTCCGTGAGCGCCGAAGTAGTGTCTACGATGTGCTCCAGCAGGTGGCTAGAGAACACCGTATCCGCCGACTCATCAGCGAGGAACGGCATGCTTAAGCAGTTCTCGACCGCGATGTCCGGCTTCACCTGAATTCCAAACAGCTTCGCATCGATTCTGTTGTCAATGCCTATCGCTGTAGGAAACACTTTCTGAGGCCCGCACCCAAGATCGAGTACGCGCCCTGACATGTAGGGGACCAAGTCGAAACGGACCTTGGCTGATTCGTTGCCTTGCGGATCAGTTGCGCGCCATACCATGCCGAGACCCTTTCAGCACCCGCGTGAATGCAAGCCAGCCCGGCGGGTAGTCGGGTTTTCGGGAGCGACCCTAGGCTTGCAACTGGTTTCGCGCTTACGAAATAAAGCCAGTCCCGACCGCAAACGCCGCGCCGTACCTCACGCCAACATCGGCGGTGTAGAGCGCGCGAACGCCAACGATGCCGGACTGAAATTGCGCGTATGGATTGACTTCAATTTCCATCGCGCCCCACTCAGCAACGATCACCTGCGAGAAGTCACCGGCCATCACCGTTCCCGATCCGATCTGCAGGCTGGCCATTGCGCGAGCGCCGACCATCTGACCGTCCAGCAGCATGCCGCCCCAGATCGGGGTGTCGCTGTTGGTAAACCGTGGCTTGCCCATGAGCACGCCGGCAACTGTCGGCGTAGTCACATAGCCGAAGCTCGGGAACATGGCGTTCGCGTTAGCGACAGCGGTCTGGAAACGGATCGCGTCGCCGTAGCCAATGTTGGTGCCAATGCTCGGGTTGGCAGTCCCGATGCCTGCGGTATTCCGGATGCCGGTCGGCTGACCAGCAGTGCCAGGACCAGTGATCGCGGCCCCGTCGATTGCCAGACCAATGACCGCCGCCAGATCGGCGTTGACGATGTTCTCGGCCTGCCCGCCCGTCTGCTGCAGCAACTGACGCGAGATTTCGGTGTACCCGCCCACCGTCTTGGGCGAAAGCACCAGTTGCCCAAAGGTCGGATCGGACTCGGTCGCAGTTCCCTGCTCGTTTGCGAACCAGGAATGAGACGACGCGGTGAGCTGCCGGGGAATGGCCACGTTTGAGGTCAGGCCCGACATGTTCGTCGCACCCATGCGCATGACAACGGAACGGTTGCGCAGAAGTTCGATGAACGACATCACGGTTGTGCCGACAAACGCGCCGCCCACAGAACCAGTGCCGGCCGCAAGGTCACGCTGGAGCATCGTGACATCGAGCGGCACGAAGAAGCTGTGCTCCCCGCCCATCTTGCCCATGCGCTGCGCTACGGCCTTGCTAGCCTCAGCCTCAAGGCCGGCCTTTGCCCAGTTCTTGTCCACGCAGGCGCGGATCGCACGCGTGATCGAGAACTGCCTGGCGTCGGACTGCGACATGCCCAGGTGCGCAGCCGACTGCGGCTTCGCATCTGCTCGGGTCTTGCGGATTTCGATAATCTCATCCGCGATCTTGTCCCAACTGGTTCCGGCCCGAATCCAGTGTTCGCCGTAGCGGTTGTCCAGATCGTTCGCTTCGCAGAACTTGCGGATCGCGCCCGAGCGCTGCTGCTCCATCTGCACCGGAGAGATGCCGTTCTCAATCACCTGCACATCGGCGCTTGCGCTCGCCGGAGCGTTTCCTTGATTATCCATTCGTGCTGCTCCTTTGATTGCGGACAACGCCGCAGGGTTTACGTCAACGTCTTTGACAACACGCACAGGGCGCGCTTCCTTCTCTGCTTCCCGACCGACTCCAACCGTAGGGTCGGCCGGGACCGTAACAATCGATATCTCCAGCGGCTCCCAGTCGGTTGCCGTGAAAATGCCTTTCTTTGTGTCCTCCGAGAACTCGTGCACCTGGTAGCCGATGGACACGTTGCGCAGTCCGCCAGACACCATCGTCTCAATGTCACGGGCGCGATCAGTGGCAAACAGGTTGGCGTCGACCATCAGACGGCCACCCTCGATGCGCGCTGCGGTGACCATGCCAATGGGGTCATCCCAGTTGTGATTGAACAGAAGCGGCACAGCGGATTTCTCAAACCGATCCCACCGGATTGCTTCTCGCTTGTGGCTCAGAACCTCGGTGCCAAACCAGCGCTCGTAGGGCTCGCCGCTAGAAGCACTGAGCGTCAATCGCGTTGTTGAGTCCGCTTCTTTCAGCCGGACCTCAATAGCTGCCACGTTGTCCCGGCGCAAAGCACCGATCTTTAATTCATCACTCATCAGGGCCTCCCAAATGCAAAGACCCGCGCGGGCGGGTCCTCTGTCATGTTTTCCGGATCATCTTCCTGATCCGCCTGGTCCTCTGGCGGGTCATTCTCGGCAGGCGGAGGCGCGGGTTGCGGAGGGACCTCCACAGCGAACGTGGTGTCGACCTCGATCCCGGCTTCCTCAAGCATCTCTAGTTCGCGCTTGCGGGTTTTCAGAACATCTTCCAGGTCCTGCCCGCCGCCTGTGGCTGCGATGACATCCGTGACGGTCGTGAAGCCGGCCAGGATCGCTTCCTTGTAAGCGTTGACCTCTTTGGTCGGGTCAACCCAACTCCAGCCACGGGGTTTGAACGACACTTGCTGGAACCGTTCGGGGTCAGCCACAAACTCTTGGACGGTGACCCCGGGAATTGCCCTGGCCATCACAGCGGCCATGATCCATCGACGATGCAGCGGCTGCCTGAAGCTGCGAATCCACCACTGCTGCAGAGTGCGCCAGTGGTCACGCTCATCGATGAGCGCCAAGCGTGAGCTGCTGTAGTTCGTCTGCGAATAATCCGCCGACAGCGATGCGTATGGGACACCAACGCCGGTCGCTACTTCGCGCAACAGGTGGCGCATGAACTCCGACAGCGCACTGTTCGGGCGGTTCGGCGCGTGGAAATCCAGATGTTCACCTGCTGGCATGTGGTACAGCATGCCGGGCTCCAACTCCATCTGACGAGAGCCGTCGGATTGATCCTGAGCGGTTAACGGGTTGTCGTCGTTGCTTTGTACAGTGGCAAAATAGTTAGCGCTCGCTCTCGCCGCAACTAGCTCCGCTGCGCTGTATTCGTCCATGTCGTTGAGTTTGTTGATAACCGCGTGCATCCACGGTTCACCGCGTACCTGGGGCCAGCGGTCGGTGATTTTCAGGTGCCATATCTGGGATGCCGGGACTCGCTCGATCAGGTCAGGCTCACGCAGCGGCATCCCGAGCGTAGTGTCCCCACGATGACGCTGGCGCACATAGACTGCCACCGGGCGAAAGAATCGGTCGACCTCGATGCCCATCCTGAACTGATGCCCTTCGGCCATTGGTCCGAGCGGTCCAACGTCGTCGGCGATGCGTTCGGCCTCGATCAACTCCAGCGCCAAGGGCACGGCCGATCGCCCGAACTTTTCCGGGTGCTCACGAATGAACACTTCGCCTGCGTCAAATATCTGACCCATCGCGGCGCGTTCCAGGTCGCTAAAATGCAGGACGCCGCCGGTGTGGCAGTTCTCGCCCTCGGACCAGTCGCGCCATGCTTTCTCGATTGCGGAGTTCACCTGGTGCTTGGGCTTCTCGCGCACGTTCATTACCTGCGCTTGCATGCCAATGCCTGCGCCGATTACGTTATCGACCACGATCTTGTGAGCTCGCCCCGCGTAGGCCGCATCTCGCACGAGTTGACGCGAACGATTGCGCAGCGCAGACAACGAGGTCTTTAACTCCGAGTCGGCCGAACTGGTCAGGTTCCCAAACCCGAAATTAAGACGGTTCGTACGCCCGCCAGAATACATGCGCGCGCCACTGCTGGCACCACCAATCCAGCGTGCAATGCGGGTGCGCAGTGCGTTAAACATTGCGGAACCTCACATAGACGTTGCGACGCGAGCGCAAGCCGTTGTTGAGCGCCTGGGCGTCACGCTCGCGCTGGACTTCCACTTCCCAATGGCTGATGACTTCCATGATTTCAGACGGCGTATTGAACGTGACAGAGCGGCCATTGATCGCTACCGTTTTCCTGGTTCCATCCCATGCGGCAAATGCGGTCTTGGCGGCCGCCAGAGCAGTCACCGCCTGGCTGCGGATATCCAGCGGTGCACCAGAGACGGCCGCATCCGGCAGTATTTCTATCTCGCCTGTCTCTACTGTGTAGCGCTCGCCGGTCTTGGTAACGTAGGCCGCCCAGGTGTATTGGCCTACGGTCCAGGTGGCGGTAGTCGCCGGGGTAACGTTTACCGCGTAGCCGTCGCCCTCTGCGGATGCTGTGATGAGGATCGGCCCGGCAGCACCATCCCGACGGACCAGCCTGTAGGTGAGCGTGTAGCCAGCGGTAGATGTGTAATCAGGCACCGTCGACAAGAACTTGAGGCTGTCGCCTGCAATCAACTTTGCTTGCATGTGGCCTCTAGTGTCGGAAGGTTTGGGTTTTCTTGCGCATTACTTTCCCGCCGATGCGTAGCGTATCGGTCAATTTTTCACTGCCGATGCGAACTCGGGATAGATTTTGCGGCGTTGCAAAAGTGGACGCCGAGCCGGTAATCAAGCTGGCGCTCAGGGTAAGCAGTGCGCCGGGCGCGGAACTCAGTCCGCCCCCGTTCGCAAATCCTGGGGAAAAGGTAATGACAGCGGTAAGGGTCTGCCCTGCTGCTGCTGCTGCGCCAGTTGCGGCCCCGGCTATAAGCGAGGCTGTTACCGTCAGCGTGACGCCTGGCGCTAGTGATGCAGCTAGTCCGAGCTTTGCCCAGTACCGTCTGGCAAAATATCGTGGAGCAAAATAACTTGCCGGGAACATTGGTGTAGTGCTCCCGTCTTTGGTTTAGGTCCCGTCAGTCGTCACGGCGCTGCGGTTTCCGTCCGCATCGACAGTGGCGGTGATTCGCGCTTTGGTGTCGCCAACATTGCGTATCGTGACTGTAGCTGTGGCAGCACCGGACAGCTTTCCGGCTGCCGCTGAAAGGATCAGCCGTATAGCTTGGCGCAACGTCAGTGACGTTTCTACGCCGTCGGTCAGATCGAGCAGCGCGTTGGCCACTTCGTCGGCGGCGGTGGCGGCGAGTTGCGACGATCCGATTGCGTTGGCTGCGATGGCCGTTGCGTCAATTGCTCCGGCCCCGAACTTTGCCGCCGTGATCGCGCCGGCATTGATGCCTGCAGCGGTCAGCCAGTTGGCAGGAATGGTCGGCAGGTTTGTTAAGTTCGTTGCTGTCGTTACCGTGCCTGCTGTCTGGTTGGTCGTGTTAGAAAGCGTGCCGCCCGGGAACGTAGCCGCGAGGAACCCAGTAGGCTGCGTGTACGTTGCCATACGGCTCGACACTGCGGCATCGAATCGAGACAGCCCAAAGCCTACGCCGTCGGTCGGGTTGGCTTGCGTCATAATCGCAGTCGGCGCATACGGTAGGCAACTGGTAGCAGTAAACAGGTAGCCGACAGAGTCGCCATCCGTGTCCGCCGCCGACATTGCCAGTCGGTATTGCCCGCCACCGATCTCGCTAATAGTCCCCGTCACCGTTGCCTGCGTTGCGACAATAGTGCGCTGACCTGTTACGGACGCTCCTGTAACGACTGCGCCTGTAGTGGCGTTGATCATCACAAAATAAAGGTTCTGTCCCGACACGTTCCTACGAAACATGAAGGCCGCTCCCGATCAGTTGATTTGATCCGCGCGCCCATGCGGGGTTGAATGCGGCTCCGCCAGCGCCGTAAATAATTCCCGTGCGCCGCCGGACTGACTTCAGTAGCGAATAGGGGTTTCGATAGACGCGGCCATATTCTTCATTTGACAGCGGCCGCGCCCAGAGCATTGTGACTTCTGGCACGCCGTCAAGCTGCGTGAAGCCGTCGTCTCGGCGTCCTACGCGAATGCTTCTTGTGTTGCCGGTTGCCGAACCAGTGCTGCCGTTGGCATTCAAGACCCCAGTTTCAATGGTAGTGCCGTTGATGTAAAAGGATGGCGTATCCTCAGTTTGCGTCCCTGTTGCAACTACAGCCAAACTATTAACCACACCAGCAGTTAATACGGTTTCCGCCCGCCACTGGTAGAAGCTAGCCCCGCCCCTTGTGTGAAGCAGTTTCCCGGAACTTGAATCAATCTGCCAATCAAAAGGGGTATCCGTGGCTCCGTTGCTTAACGCCTTGCTTATCGGGCACCGGAACGCCCCCGTCGTGCCGTCCAACATCCCGCGCCAGAACAGCGACATCCGCCCAGTGACGTTCCACGACTCGCGCGTGCCGAAGTCAAGGTAAGACGACCCCGAAATATCCGGCCCAATCGCCGCACCCTGACCGGCATTAACCGTGCGCGGCGCTGCCCCGCCGACAATCGTAGCGGTCTGCCCGGTCACCAGATCGACCGGCATCGAGCCGGTGTAGAAGAACCGAAGATCACGCGTGTCCGGGTTCTCCCAGTCAATCTGAACGGGGTACTGCGGCTGAGAAGCCCAACCTGCCCGAGAGACGCGCCCGCCTGCCATCTCTACACCCCGTCGTAGGTGTACGGTCTGATCTTGACCGTGTTGGCACTTGCGACCAGAGCCTGCCCTGTGGCATCGTTTTTCAGCAGCATGCGCACCGCTCCCGGAGGCAACGGCGCATCCATCACGATGCGCTGCACGGTCGTCACCGCGCGGACTGGAAAAATAAAGTCAGGCGCACGCGCAGGGGTGATAGTGGTGGACCCGTCCTCGCGGTTCGTGCCGTCGGGAGTTGAAAGCCACCACCCCGACAGCCCCGTGCCCGCAGTGGGCGACGTGCCAAACTGGAAAAAGCCTTCGTACTCGGCCATCGTGAAACCGTCCCCGGTTCCACCCGCCGAGTTGTCGTAGTCGGCCGCAGCCACTACGAGTGCATTGTTCGCCATCGAGTTGAGATCGGTCGACATGACCGTCGCAATAGTGCCCCGGCGATAGCGTTCGTATGGCATCGCGTTACCCTATCGCCAAGAAATCATCGATGATCGAATTGACCTGGAATTGCAGATCGCCATCAGCCGCTGCGGTAGGGTTGGCTGCAATAGTCGCATTGCGCAGAACTTGAATCGCAATCTGCCGGGGAGTGATTCGGGTCTGCCCTTGCAGAATATTGACCGCCCAGTTGCGACGGTTGACGTAGTTGGGCGTGTTGGTCGCCTCCGCCATGATGTCCTGCGCCGCGACCCAACACGCGACGAGGCACCGGCCTTGGAACGTGACATCAGTTGCTGCCGTGAATCTCGCCGCGTAGCTCATTCAATCGCTCCAGTTGACACCACGCCCGCACACGCAGGCGTGGCCTTAGGCTTGCAGATCATCGAATACGTCGGTGTTGTAGGTGCTGGTGGCTGCGATAGGCAT
>ENA-ORBV01006504-ORBV01006504.1-microbial-mat-metagenome-genome-assembly--contig:-NODE-6504-length-20572-cov-11.384094_pt1 | contig 20572 bp, 8 predicted proteins | sample MGYA00237777_ERZ505514 | MGnify/ENA primary metagenome ERZ505514 (study PRJEB26160, sample SAMN06269048) | microbial mat metagenome | isolation source: Oligotrophic lake microbial mat | place... | reverse complement strand
GGGCGGGGGTATGGTCGGGTGGAGGGTCCTGCCTCGAAGGCAGGGCCGGGATGCGGTACCCTCCCCGACCCAACATCACTTCCGCTAGACTCGGTGCTTTGGGGAAATGGAGCCCGACATGATCAACAGGACGAGCGATCAACTCATGGGCCGTGTATTCGGTCGGCAGCCTCGCAACAGCGCGGCGTCGATGGCGCGGCGGGCCGGGCGCATCGTGCGCCAGGCCGCATTTTTGGAAGCCCTTGAGAATCGCGTCCTGCTGGGCGTTGACCAGCCGGGCTTCCCGACCCCCTGGGTACCAGGCACCGGGCAGCTCGTCGCGCTGACAGTCGCTGCGGCGGATAACCCGACCAACGGCCGCGGCACCGCCACAGGGACAATCTCCTCCGCCAGCGAGGACGACATGTTCCGGTTCGTGATGCCCGGAGCGCCGAACACACGCGACTTCGTCAGTGTGCTCGCCGACACCATTTCGGTCAACTCGACACTGGATACGTTCATCCAGATCTATAACAACGCCGGAACGTTGCTCGCGACCGGTGCAAACAACGGCGTACTCAGCTCGACGGCCCCACGCGTCGCCCCCGACGGCTGGGCAGGATTCGTCGGCGAAGGCGGGATGACGTATTACATCCGCGTCCGCTCGCAGCTTGGCGCACTCGGGCCCGGCCGGACCGCGACGGGCGATTACCGCCTCAATATCGACGCCGCGTCGATCGCGGTGCCTCTCGATACGGCCTTCAATCCGGCGCCGGACAAAGGTCTAGACAACTTCGGCAACGGCTTTGTCTCGGGAGAGCTCACCGGCCTTCAGGAGGATATCGTCTATCGAGTAACGACCGGCTCGGGCGCAAACTGGGATTCGGTCGCAATCGCCAACGGCGTCGCGCAGAACTTCGCGAATCTGGATGTGCACCTCTCGGTGTATGACCAGGGCAATACCCAGGGCCAAGTCGTTCAAATCCGCGATGACCGGCAGGGCGGCCGCCTGACCAACGCGTATATGGCGTTCTCCAGTTCGCCCGATTCAACGTTCTTCTTCCGCGTGCGTTCCGATGAGCTGTCGCTGGCCCGCCCCGCCCTGGGCACCTTCGTTCTGGCGGTCGACATGGCCGCGCTCACCCTCGCTGTCGATCCTGTGACCCACATCAGTACACCGAGGCAGGACAATGTCTTCGGCCCGGATGTCGGCCCAGTCGATGTCCCGGGAGGAACCGGTGCCAAGCTGTACCAGTTCCAGGCGCAGGGCTCGGGGCTGACGATCATCACGGTGATCGGCCAGCAGTCGGGCCTCGTGCCCCCCCTCCCCGACCCCGCCATCCATCTCTACAACCGGCAGGGCTTCGAGATCGCATTCAACGACGACTTCAACGGGTTGACACCCCAGCTGCAGGTTTCGCTGACTGGCGGCGAGCGCTACTTCCTCGTGGTCGAGGGCTTCGACCGCGCCGTCGACGGCGCAGTCAACATCTTCATTGAGGCGAACCACACTTTCGGGCCGACGCTCCCGATCGACGATCACATTAACTCCGCGCCCCAGACCAAGGAACACTACGAGAACGCGACGCCATTGATCTTCAATGGCGTGACGCCGCTGTTCGGCGGTGAGGGCGTCCCCCGCAATCCGACGCTTGATCGCTCCTACATCCAGACTGCTGTCGGCCGCGGCCGCATCCATGACACCGCCGACACCGATCTGTTCCAGTTCGTCCCCCCGGTTGACATGCTCGGCGAGTACGTTGGCAACGACGGTAACCAGGGCTCAGCGCTCTACGTCGGCGGCAACTTCGCGACCGCCGGTGGCTTGCCCACCGAGAACGCCGCGATCTGGGATGCGGACCGTTGGTGGTTTGGCGGACCCTCGCAGGAAGCCACGGGCGCCATCGATGGTCACATCTACGCCATGACGGTTTGGGACCCCGATGGCGCCGGGGCGCGATGGGGCAACATCCTCGTCGCCGGTGGAGAGTTTGAAAACGTCAACGGCGTGCCGAATACCAATCTGGCATTCCGTATTTTCGCCGGCGGACGGTGGATCTGGAGCGCGACTCTCGACCCGACCGACCCCACTCTGCCGCCGTTGTTCACCAATGGCCCTGTCCACGCACTGACTACGTTCGATGTTGTCACCACAACCACCGCACAGGAACTGATCGTCGGTGGGGATTTCGCCGATCTGAGCGGTGTTGCCGTCAACAACCTTGTCGCATTGGGCTATGACGCGGGCATTGTCTTCGGCGACAACATGCTCAACGGGGTCACCGGTGGCGGCGGCGTCGTTCGGGCACTGACCGTGTTTGATCCCGAGCAGCAGGAAGACCCCGACGGCATGGGGCCGATGACCGCCCCCGATGATCAGCCCGCAGGGCTTTATGTCGGCGGCGGGTTCACCACCGCCGGCGCAGTCGGCGGCGTCAACAACATCGCACGGTTCGGACGCGCTATCGCGGACGCCGCCGCGCCCAATGCATGGACGGCCCTGGGAACCACGATCGCCAATCTCGGGCCGTTCGGCGTCACCGGCGGCGAGGTGCTTTCGCTGTCAACTTACCCGCTCCCATTCGTCGATACCGACGGCTCCGAGGCGGAAGCGGAAGTGCTGGTCGTCGGTGGCTCGTTCACGAACACAGGCGGTAACCTCGCGGCATGGGAAGCCAGTCGACTCGACGGAACCAACGCCGCGGGCCGCTGGCTCAACATCGGCGGTGCGCCCGGCGCTGTCAGAGCGTTGCATCCGTGGTTCCCGCCCGATGCAATGGGCATGACCGGTGATTTGCCGGTCATGATCGTCGCAGGCGACAACGGACCCAATGACTCCACAGGCATCGTGCAGTCCTGGGACGGTGTCGGCTTTGGAGCCCTTGCCACCAGCACCACCGGAACCTTCCGCACGATCGAAGCCTTTGAAGATGACGAACCCGCTTTCGTCTCCGAGTTCGAGGTGCTGTACGTCGGCGGCGACTTCCAGGACATCGACGGCGACGACACGATCACCACCGTCGCGAAGTTCGATGTCGGCCCAATGGGATTCCAGTGGTTTGATCTTGACGGCGGCGTCGATGGCGAGTCCGCCGCGAATCCTCCGCTGATCGGCGAGCCACGGGTCTTTGCGATTCACCAGTTTGATGATGACATCGCCGGCGTGTGGGATCGCCTGGAACGCAAGAGCACCCGCGTTTCGATCACGCTGTCCTCGACCGGTGACGCGTTCCTGAACACCTTTATCCGCGTCTTTGACTCCAACCTCGCGCTCATCTATTCCAACGAAACCATCGCGCCGCCCTTCCCCGATCCATCGGGCGCAATCGACGGCACGCGGCCGGAAATTTCGGGTCCCGGCACAGATACCGCGGCCCCCGGATTCCAGGTCTGGGGTGGTGAGGTTTATTACATCGAAGTGAGCGGATCAGGTAACGTCGGCACGGGACGGTACAACCTCGTCGTCAGCGTTGACGCTCTCCCCCCGCAGGCCGACCCGGACAATGACACCGGCGTCCACCCGGACTTCATCTCGACAGTCTTTGAACTGCCGGGAGAGGGTCAGTTTCCGATCGCGCCAGAGCTCTCGGTGAACTTCGCCACGGGCGACACACGAAACTTCCTCAATCCGCACGGCAATCCGCCCAGCTCGTTCTACACGCGTCAGTATGACCTCACGCCCGAAGGTATCCTGGTTATCCACAACCGCGACCTCTCGGTCATTGAGAACGTCGACGACACCGATCTTTACAAGTTCCGCGCGCCCGCCTCGGGCACCGTGGAGATCCGTCTCTCCACCCTGGGAATCACGAGTGATTTCCAGGAGCGCCGGATCAATGTCCTCACCAACGAGGTCGAGAACGTACTGAAGACCAAAACGTTCGACAGCCCGCTCGATGGCGTGCTGCGCATCTTCAATAACGACTTTGAAGAGATCGTCTCTCCCAACCCCGAGAGCGAGTTCTACCAGGTGGGCGCCGACGATGCCTTCGAGGTCGGCGGAAGAAACGACGTTACGTTCGCTGGCTCGTTCGCGGGCCGCACGTTCAGCCACCGCGATCCCCGCATCGTGCTAAACGTCGTCGGCGGCGAGACCTACTTCGTCCAGGTGGAGAGCGCGTTCCGCGCCATCGCAGCGGACGCCGATCCGTCTGTCGCCGCCAAGGTCGATTGGCGGCACGCGACCGGTGCGTATGAACTCCTCATCAATGCGGTTCCCACGCTCAATGGAATCGACGATCACGCCATCGGCGTGCAGGCGTCGCCCATCCCGGTGAACCCCACCACAGGGCTCGGTGAGATCTCGGGCATCATCGACGATGTTGTCTCCGGTGTCTTCCAGAACCCCAACGACGACGACGGCTTCGCGGGCATCGCGATGTCGACGGGCTTCATCACCGTCACGATCACCCCGACCGATCCGCTGCTGCAACTCGCCGGAGTCATTCTCGACGCCGACTTCCTGCAGCTCAGCACGGCCCAGGCGGGCAGCGCAGGCTTGCCGATCACCATGCAGTTCTTCGCGACCCAGGGCGACAGGTACTTCGTTTCGGTGGATGGTGCCAGCGGGACCGAGGGCGGCTATCTGCTGCAGGTCGCCGCTCCCCCGATCGTCGATGACCACGCCGACGACGGCGACTGGACGGTGGGCACGGAGCTGGTCCTCCAGCCGTTCTTCGGCACAGCGACCGCGCAAGGTGTGCTGGAGGCCGCGGCCGACACGGACCTGTTCTACTTCGACGCCGCGACGTTCGAGACGGCCACCGTCTCGATCACCGCTCAGAGCGGGTCGCTCGATCCGTTCGTCCGGGTGTACGAGCAGAACCTCGACGGAACGTGGGACCCCACGGATCCGATGAACACGGGCAACGAGGTGTTCCTCCAGGTTTCCTATAACGACGACCTCTCGGCGTCATCGCTCGATTCGCTCGCTCCGTTCAGCATGACGGCTGGCCGCCGATACTGGTTCGTCGTCCTGGGTGCCGACCCCAACCTCCACTTTGGAAACTACACCATCACCGTGCGTGTCTCGGCGACGGATGACCATCCGAACTTCGCGGACTTCCCGCTCGGATCGCAGATCTTGCTCACCTTCGATGGCCTGACGCAGACGGGCATGGGATCGATCAACGGCAACATCGAACAGAGTCTCGACAGCGATCTGTTCCGCTTCACCGCCCCGGCTACCGGCCTGGCGACAGTCACCATTACGACGCCCGCCAGCGGCTTTGCTCCCCGCATCGAGATCCGGAATCAGAACAATGTGGTGATCATTGCTGCAACCAATGGGGTGAACGGCACGGTCATGGTGACCATCCCGTCGATCATCATCAATCAGCAGTACTTCATCGTTGTCACGCCGGGCACTCCCGGTGCGGGCCAGCCGGACATCACCGGAACCTACACCGTCAGTGTCGCGACCGAACCGGTCGACGACCACCCGGATGCCGGCGAGTTCGGCATGATTGTCGATCCGCGTGACGTCATCACCCTCGCGCCGACAACCGGCCTGGGTACGGGCACCGGCGTCATCGTTCCCGGCACCGACAGCGATCTCTTCCGCTTCGCCGCAATCGCGCCGGGCAACACCACTGTTCGCGTCACGACCACGGGCAGCAGCCTGAACCCGCAGGTCCGGGTGTTCAACGCCTCGTTCGTGCTCATCGGCACCGGCGCAGGCAACGGCGATTCCGCTCAGGTGAGCTTCACCGCAGGGCCCGCGACTTCCGTCTACTACGTTCTGGTTCTGCCCGATGCCTCCGCCTCGGGCGCAACGGCCGTCGGAACCTACGGCGTCCAGGTCACCGGGCAGGTGCCCGGCGGCGGCGGCCCCGGCCCGACCCCCGACGATCACGCCAACGCCGGCGAGTTCGGCGACGCCTCGCCCATCGCCATCAACGGAACCAACGGCCAGGGCGCCAACACCGGCGTCATCAACTACACCGGCGACACGGACCTGTTCCGCTTCACCACGCTCGCCGCCGGCCGCGTGTGGGTGCAGGTCAATGTGCCCGAGGGCGGGCTCATCGACGGCCGCATCCGGATCTTCGATTCCACGCAAGACCTGCTGCTCGAAGATTCGGCGGGAATCCCTGGTGCAACCGCGGCGGTCTCGTTCAACGCCACGGCTGGAACTCAGTACTTCTTGCTGGTCGAGCCGATCGGCGCCGCCACCGGTTCTTACGCGGTGCGAGTCGCCAGCCAGCCCCTCACCCACTTCCTCTACTTCGCCGAAGGCTTCTCCGGTCCTGGTGTCGACGAGTTCGTGCCGATCGTCAACCCCAATGCGTTCCCCGTCACCTACCAGGTCTTCGCCCACTACGAGACCGGCGCGCTGCAGACCACGCCGATCTTCTCCGGCACCATCGCGGCCAACAGCCGCGGCGGCATCACGGTGTTCAGCAAGTCCAACCCCGGCGCATCGCTGGTGCGCCGCAACACCCCCTACGCCCTGGAGATTCGCTCCAGTGCGCAGCTCGGGGCGACGCTCAGCCGCTACGACTTTGATGTCTCGGTTGGTGAGTCGTTCAACAACAACACCAGCACGGTGTGGACCTTCGCGCAGGTCCACAAGAATCCGTCGCTCTTCCGCGACTTCCTGGTCTTCTACAACCCCAACTCGACCGATCAGCTCGCCACCATCGAACTCTTTTACGAGGACGGACAGGTCATCAGCTTCACCCAGAACCTCCGGGCGAACCGTCGATCGGGCATCAATATCGATGCCGATGGACGCGTGTCCCGGCAGGGCAACTTCGGCGTGCGGATCACATCCCCCGCCCCCATCGTTGCCGCGCTCAGCTCCTACAACATCGCCAACGGCGGCGGCGACGGCCTCAACGGCGACTCCGAAGGTGGCGCGGTGGAGGGAATCGTTCCCGCCATCACCCGCGGTTCGGGCGTCACCAGCAACATCTCCATCCTGAACACCAACGACACGACCTCCACGGTCACCATCCGTGCGTCCTACTCCCGGCTTGATCTGCCGGACCTGGTCCGCGTCTACAACGTCGGACCGGGCCGCGTGCTGAACCTCACCGGTCAGCAGCTGGGCCTCCTCAGCGGCCAGCAGGCTGGCCTGCGGTACACCTCCAGCCTCCCCGTGACGGTGAACACCGTTCAGTACCGCAACGGTGACGGAGACGCTTCCAACACCGCCACCTCCGCGGCCCTCGAGTACGTCATCGGCGATGCGTACGTCGTTCCGGCTCAGGCGGGCATCAACTATCGCGAGCAGTTGGCCATCTACAACCCCGCGGCCACCGGTATCGAAGTGCAGATCCAGATCCTCTTCTTCGACGGTGCGACTGCCGTCGAAACGGTCAACATCTCCTCCGATGACTTCGCCTTCATCGCGGTCGACCAGTTCGTGTCGGTCCTCTCGCGACCGGGCCCCGCGGCGTTCTCGCTGGTCGTATCCGCATCGACCCCGATCGTGGTCGGGTTCACGCACTACGACCTCAACTTCAACGGCGGTTGGGGCACGCTGGGTGCACCGATCGGCCTCACCAACCCGCTCTCGATGATCTGATCTCGGACAAAGTTACTCAGACCCTCAAGGGGCGTGCCCACGGCACGCCCCTTTTTCGTGAGGCCGTCAGTGTGTCGCAGGCACCGGCAGCGAGCCCCCCACTGCTCGCGCCAGCTCGATCCGGCTCCGCTGGGCACGCTCGGCCAGCTTGAGCAGCTCGAGCTTCGCCGCGATCCTTGACCGCTGCGTCTCCAGCAGCACCGTAAGGTCTTCCTCGCCGGCGTCGTAGGCGCGGCGCGCAAGCTCCAGGTTCTCATCAGCAAGCTGCACGATGTGGGCCCGGAAGGTCTCGGCGGCCTGTGCATCCGCCCGAGCCCGCACCCACGCGGTTCGGGCCTGGCCGATCGCCTGCTGGCGGATAGCGGCCGCCTCGTGGGCCGCGGCACGTGCCTCTGCGCCGGCCGCGGCGATGCGGGCATCGCCCGTGTCGAAGATCGGGATCGGCAGGCTGAGCGCGGGGCCGAGGGTGTCGCGTCCATCCTCATCCCGCTCGTAGTCGGCACCCGCCTCGATGTCGAAGCGGGACCGCTCGGCGAAGCCGGCGCGGCGGGCCGCGGCCTGAGCGCCCGCAACCGCCGCGGCGACATCAAGACGCTGCGACACCGCCATCGTCATCACGGTCGCTTCGTCGGGCAACTCCACGCTTTCGGGCACCTCCTCAACCACCGCGAACGCGGCATCAGCATCGGGGATGGCCATCGTCAGGAGCAGTTCTCGGCGTGCCGAATCTGCCTCGGCCCGGAGCTGCGACGCATCGACCTGGGCCTGCAGGAGAAGGACCCGAACCCTGTTCAAGTCCAGGCGGCTGGCCTCGCCCGCATCCATCCTTCTCTGCGTGACGCCAAAGGATTGCTGCACCAGCTGCGCATTCTCCAGGGCGAACGCCGCCGCGCTATCTGCGAAGACGATGTGCCCGTGGAGGATGCGGGCCTGTGCCGCGATCTGGATTGCCGAGTCGCTGAGCCGCAGGATGGACTGCTCAAGATCCGCGGCCGCGGCGTCCTTGCGCCGACCCGTCGCCAGGATGGAGGCAAGATTCTGAACGAGCGATGCGCCGATGGTCGTACCGCCATCAGCCCCGGCGATGGGGAAGCCGAGCGAAAGGCTGAGCACAGGGTTCGGCAAAAGGCCGGCCTGAACAAGTTCGGCGCGAGACCGGGCCACTCCTTCGACCTGGGCGCGAAGTTCACGGTTCCCGGCCAGTGCCGCGGCGACGACGATCTCGGCGGTCAGGGGCGAACCGTGGTCCCAGCGTGCCGCCTCGTCGATGGGCGCGAGCCAATCGGCGGCGAGGCCGGTCCGTTCGGCGACGAGCGATTGCGCACGCTCGATATCGCGCGTGGCGTCAGTTGATACGCACGCCGCCATCCCGACGACCGCCACGAGCATCGCCGCCGCGGAGCATCGTCTCACAATCGAAGTCTGAGCAGAACGAAGCCGTGCGATCACTTCTTGTCTCCGTGCCCGCTGTGGTCGTGTCCGGCTCCGGCCGCATCATGATCGTGCCCGCCTTCATGATCGCCCACCTCGGCGTCGATGACGAATGGGTAGGTCAGGATCTTGCCCTTATGCTGGAACTGCGCGAACGCCTTATAGAGCCCGGGCTTGGGGAAGACAGCATGGAAGACGATGTCGGTGGGTTTGCCGTTGGCGAGAGCGACGGCCGCCCGGGCCGTGGTCATGATGGACTCGTGATCGTGTCCGGCATGGGCGTGAGCGTGATCATCCGAGTCGCCATGCCCGTGCGCAGCCTTTTCCTTGTGCTTGTCATCTTTGTCGTCGTGGTCCATTTCCAGCGGGTGGCTGTGGACAAACTGCTTCAGATCCTGACTGATGATGACCAGGTGGCCCATCGCGCCAAGATAGGGCTCGATGTCGGTCACCGGCATGCCGTCGCGATCGATGCCGATCCGGATAATGGAATCTTCACCAGCATTGAACTTCACGCCGTTGCAGCGGACCCGGAACTCGTAGCCCTCGAGGTTGGCGACAACGTCGTAGTTCTCAACGAGGGGCTTGGGAGCGGGCGCATCGCCGGCCAGTTTCAGCTTGAACTGCGGAACCTGCTGCGCTTTGCCCTTGGGCGTGTAGTCGTGGTACAGGGTGTACTCGCCGGGTGCAGGGAAGACAAAGCCGGGCAGCTTGAACGTGCCATCGGGCTGAGGGGCGGGGTGCTCGTGGGCATACCAGGAGAGATCGGAAGAGACCATGAGCAGGTGGAGCGGTTGCTCGTGCACGATGTCGAGCTGGTCGAGCTTGACGATGTTGCCCAGAGGATCGACGAGGCGAATGGTCAGGTCCGTCTTCGCCCCGGGCTGGATCGGCATGGGCGAGGGGGCGACGTTGGCGGTGTAGGGCACCTGCGAGACGGGCCGGTACGCCATCTTGCACACCGGGCAGGTGCCGGGACCATCGAAGACTTTGCCCGGCTCGCAGAACATGTCGCATACCCACTTCTCCGGCGCGAAGACGTTCAGGCCGGCGACGAGTTCGATCAGGCGTGGGAGGAGCCTTTCGCAGGCCGCGGCGTCGCTCTTGTCGGCCGCGAGGTGAAACTGTTCGGCGATCTTTGCGAGGTCCTTTCCGGCGAGATTGGCATCGCGGACTTTGGTGCGGGGGACGCCGCTCTCGGGCTTGAGGGCGAGGCGACCGATCGATCCAGCGAGCTCGACGATGACATCGGCGGGTTCGTGCGCTGCCAGGACCGACTTGGCCGCGAGCAGCTTCTGGATCTCGACAAGCTCCTGGCGAATGCGGGAGATCGCCTCGCCAATCGATTCGGCGGGTTTGACCTCGGCGTGTGCGTGCCCGTGATCAGGCTGGGCGATCGCGGCTGAGGGGGATCCGGCAATGGCGAGGCCCGCGGCGGCGACCAGCACGGCGATGGTGGATTGGAACTTCATGAATGGTGCTCCTGTGTTCATTGGACGCCGGAAACCGGCGTGGTGTTCTGGATAGAGGTACGGTTGGCCAATCTCTCGGCGGCACGCCGGGCAAAGGCAAGGAAGACGGTTGGGGTCACGAGGAAGTCGAGGATTGTGCAGGACATAAGGCCCCCGACGACAACGATCGCGACGGGGTAAAGAATCTCCTTGCCCGCGGCATCCGGATTCAGGAGAAGGGGAATCATCGCCAGGCCGGTGGTGAGGGCGGTCATGAGGACGGGGGCGACACGCTCCTGGCTGCCGCGGATGACCAGCTCGGGCCCAAAGGGCATCCGTTCATCTCGCATGAGGGTGATGTAGTGACTGATCATGAGCAGGCCGTTGCGTGAAGCGATGCCGCAGAGTGAGACGAGACCGATGAGGCTGGCAACACTGAAAGGCTGACCCGCGATCGCAAGCGCGGCAACCGCGCCGATGAACGCCATGGGGATATTGAGCATGACCTGACCCGCCATGATCGCACTGCCGAAATAAGCGTAGAGGACGGCGAACATAAGTGAGAGTGAGGCGGCACTGAGCAACAGAATTGCTCGCGTCGCACGCTTCTGGGCCTCGTGTTGACCCTCGAAGGCGATGCTGTACCCGGGTGGGAGTGTCGGGAACACCTTCGCCGAAACGGCCTCGCGAATGGCCAAGACGGTGCTGGCCAGGTCCGCTCCTTGAATGTTGCAGGAGACCACGATACGCCGCTGCGCGTTCTCGCGGGCGATCTCGTTTGGGCCGGGCACCTCGCGGATGTCGGCGACATCGGAGATAAGCGCAACCGCGCCCGAGGGCGAGAGGATGCGGACATCACCGATCGACTGACCCGCCTCGCCCTTCCACGAGTCGTCGAGCGTGAGAATGAGGTCGTATGCCCGGACGCCATCGAGAATCTGCGAGACCGTCTTGCCGGCGGTCACGGTCTGGAGGATGTCGACAAGTTCTCCGACCCGGAAGCCGTAGCGTGCGGCCCGCTCCGGGTCGACCCGAATGCGGACCTGCGGGACGAGGGTCTGGCGCTCGATCTGCAGGTCGGTGACTCCGGTCAGTCCATCCATCGCCGCGCGGGTAGATTCCGCCAGGGAGCGGAGCGTGCTGAGGTCTTCACCGAAGATCTTGAGAACCACCTGCGCCTGCACGCCGGATTCCAGATGCTCGATCCGGTGACTGATGGGCTGACCGATAGACACGAAAATACCGGGGAGAGAGCTCAATCGCTCGCGGATGTCGGCGAAGATCTCTGCGCGGCGCCGGCTGACGGTTGGCGGGGCGCGGCCGGAGATCGGGTCGGCTTCCTGGTCATCTCTCCAAAAGTCGACCTCGAGTTCACTGACGTGGACTCCGAGTGCGTGTTCATCCTGCTCGGCTCGCCCCGTGCGGCGCGCCACTTTGCGGACCTCCGAAACCTCCAGGCAGAGCAGCTCCGCCGCGCGGCCCATCCGGTCGGAAGCTTCGAGCGACAACCCCGGCTCACCGACCATGGTCACGACGGCCGTGCCTTCGTTGAATGTTGGCAGAAACTCCGCGCCGATGCGGGTGACCACGAAGCCGGCGAGCAGCACCAGGCCAGCGCAGCCGCCGACGATCGCCCAGGGACGGGGCAGCGCGAAGGCATAGGCGCGCCGCGCGACCGCCTTGCACCATCGGAGCACCGCGGCATCCTTTGGCGTCTTGTGGGATGCGGAGTCCGTTGAGTCACGCTTGCCCAGAAGCCAGTACGCCAGTACCGGCGTGACGGTGAGTGAGACGATCATCGATGCGGCGATGGAGATGATGTATGCCTGCGCAAGCGGGGCAAAGAGCTTTCCGGCCAGGCCAGGGAGCGCGAGCATCGGGACAAACACCAGCAGCACGATCACGGTACCGATGAGGATGGGGCCGCGGACCTCGCTGGTGGCATCGAAGACCGCCTGGAGGACGCCCCGATCTCGCGCGGAACCCTCTCGAAGGCGGCGGTGCACGTTCTCCACGCCGACGATGGCATCATCAACAAGTTCGCCCATGGCAACGGCGATTCCTCCGAGCGTCATGGTGTTGATGGACTGGCCCATGAGCGAAAAGATGATGAAGGTGGTCAGCAGGCTCAAAGGGATAGCGGTGAGGGTGATGACGGTGGTACGCACGCTCAGCAGGAAGAGGATGAGGACGATGACGACGAGGATTGAGCCATCGCGGAGAGCCTCGATGACATTGCCGATCGCGGCCTCGATGAAGTGAGACTGCCGGAAGATGTCGGCATCGAGCACGAGGCCCGCGGGCAGGCCCGGGCGGAGCTGGGCGATGCGATCATCCAGCCGCGACGTGAGTTCACGCGTGTCGGCGGTCGGCTGCTTGGAGATCGCCAGAATCACGGCGGGATGGCCCATCATCGAGCCCTCGCCGCGTTTGTAGGGATCGCCCTGTTCAACAACACTCGCGACGTCGCGGACAAAGACCGGGATGGCATGTTCGACGGGGCCGAGGGGGCTGGATTCCCGCCCCATTCGCGTCGAGACCAGCGACGCGGAAATGTCATCGGCGGTGCGGGCGCGGCCGAGGTTCCGGACGATCAGCTCGCGTTCGCCGGAGCGGACGATTCCGCCGCCGGTGTTGCGGTTGGAATCGACCAAGGCCCGCTCCAGATCTTCGAGCGTGAAGCCGTAGAGCTTGAGTCGTTCGGGGTCCGCCTTGACGCGGAACTGCCGCAGATCGCCGCCCATGACGGTGACCTGGGCAACGCCGGGCACGGAGAGCAAGGCCGGACGCACAATCCAGTCGGCGACGGATCGTTGATCCATTGAGGAGAGGGTCTCGCTGGTGATGCCAACGTAGAGCACCTCGCCCATGATGGACGAGATCGCGCCCATATGCGGCGTAACACCCTCGGGCAGCTTGCCGGCGAGCTGCGTGAGCCGCTCCTGGATCATCTGCCGGTTGCGGTAGATCTCGGTTCCCCAGCCAAACTCAACGTGAACGACCGAGAGTCCCTGGCCAGAAACGGAGCGCACGCGCTCTACACCGGGCGCGCCATTGACGCTGGCCTCAATGGGGAATGTGACCTGGACTTCTACTTCTTCTGGCGCAAGGCCGGGGGATTCAGACAGGATGGCGACTGTCGGCCGATTGAGATCGGGAAGCACATCGACGGGAAGCCTTGACGCGGCAATGAAACCGTACACGCAGAGCGCGAGGGCCACGGCGAGCGTGAGTGCACGGTTGTTGAGCGAGAGCCTGATGATCGCGTTGAGCACGTGGGGATTCCTGTAGGAGCAAGGCGATCAGTGGCTGTGTCCGTGGTCGTCATTTGCCATCGGCGGCTCTGAACCGCCCATGCCGCGGAGCTGCGAGAGACCGTGGGCACCGCGGATGACGACTCGGTCACCCGGGACGAGCCCGTCGAGAACCTCGATGAAGCGATCATCCCGAAGCCCGGGGACGATGTCGTGCTTGTGGTACACGCCGTCTTCTTCGACGAAGACAAACGTCATCGGACCCTCGGTGAGGACCGCGCTGACGGGAACAACCACCGCATCTGCGGCGGTCCGCAGCACAACAGAAAGGTCGACGTACATGCCATCCCGCAGACGGCCCGCGGGGTTGTCGGCCTGAATGACCAGGTGTGCGGTGCGTTTGATCTGATTTACCGACGGACTGATGGCGATCACGGTGCCGCTCGCGATGACATCTCCGACCTTTGCGCCTGCGTGGGAACGGATACGGACGACCTGTCCGGCCGCGGCGGAGAAACGATCCACGAGGGATTCGGGCAGCTCGCCGTCAATCTGAACCGTGGAGTAGTCCACGACGTGCAGAATGGCCTGGCCGGGCTGGATCCCTTGGCCGGGCCACGCCTCGCGAAAAGTCACAACGCCATCAATTGGTGAGGCCAGACGGATGCTCCCCAGGTCCGCATCGGGAGACTGGGTACCGGCCGTGCGGGCGAGTTCGAGAACGCGTTCGGAAGCGGAGATCGACTTCAAGGACGCTTCGATCTGCCTGGAGCGGGATTCGAGCTCCTTCTGGATCTGGCCGATGACCATGCCCAGATTCGTGACCTGGCCGCGGGCCTGCACCGCCTGGACTCGCTTCTGCGAGATCACGTTCGCATTGACCGCATCCGCGCCGGATTCGAGGCGGGCGAGCTCTGACTCGGCAAGACGGGCCTGCTCCTCGACGACGGCGAGCTGCGACCGCGTCTGCTCGAGGCTGGCACGGGAGCCAATGAGTTCTGCACCGAGTCGCTCGTGCTCCGCACGGGCCTGCTCAATGCCGGAGACGAGCCGGGCGAGCTCTGGAGAGGCAATCTCTGCGAGTGGCTCACCGGCCTTCACAGTGTCGGCAACCTGCACGGCGACCGATGTGATCGTGCCCCCCACTGCACTCGCCACGATCTGCACCCGATCTGGAGCGGCTCGAACGATTCCCCCGAGCCTGACCACCTCTTCAAGGGTCCCAAAGTCGACCTCCGCGACCTGAAGATCGATGACCTTAGCGGTCTGCGGCGAGACCTGTCTCGGGGCGTTGAGGTCAAAGCTTCCGCTGCCGGTGGGGGCGGGATGATCATCGTGGGCGAAGACGGGATAGAGTGCCGCGGCGATGGCGCCAAGGCCAAGGAGGGTGATGAGGGGCTTGTTGATGTGGGCCATGGGCGTTCTCCGCATTGGGGATCCGCCGGAGGGGAGCCGGCTTGGGACAGTTGAAGGTGTCTATGGGGTTTGGATTCAGGAATGAGATCGACCCGCGCGGTCGGCGCAGGCGATAGAACGGTCGCTTCGCACGAGAATCGCGCGGCGAACCCTGAAATGGCGTGGATCAAACGGTGAGTAGGACGCGCTGGCCCCAGGGGCTCAGCGGCGGTCCGGCAGAGATCCAGGAACCCTCAGACCACGGCCCAGCCCTGGTGGCACGCCCACAAGAGACAGAGGGCATGTCGAGGCCAGACAGGAAATGGGGTAACTGGAGCGGAAGGAGACCAACCGCAATCCGCTGCTGCGGGTCCAGCCGCGACTCGGCCTTCGCCGGAGCAAAGTGCCGCGCCGCATTGCAGTCGCAGTCGTGGTGCCCGGGACGCGGGGTATCGTGCTGCCCGTCGTCGGGGTTGTGGTGGTCGGTTCTGGCGGGTGCACGATCGCAGCAGTGATGATGGGCAACGGAGCCGGTCGCCGCGAAGCAGAAATCTACCGTTGGGCCAACGACACAGCAGCACCACTGCTGCGCGAGCGCGGCAATGCAGACTGCGAGGATGGTCAAGATGTGCCGCCGGGAGTTCATAAGGGGATACTCATTCTAGGCCCGTGGTGTAGGGTCCATTCTGGTCGAAGTTGCGAGTGAATGCAACCGGTTGGGTCGAAGCGTCCCCGGCCTTGCCCGGTTTGACATGATGGGCAAACGTTGAGACAGTCGAATGGCAGGCCGGGGTGGGGTTGGTTAGGCTGGGGGTCATCGGCCCCACCCACCAATAACGAGAACGAGCCATCATCTACGGAACTCGCATGCGAACGTACTTCTTCGGAACGGTTGGATTGCTGGCCACTTTGGCATCCTCGATGATGGCGGGATGCCAGAACGGTGCAGCCGGCGGACGATCCATGGCGCGTGTCTCGCCGGATGTACGCGAAGCGATCGCGGATGCACGCGACCGCGTGTTCCCCGCCCTCGTGAATGTCGAGGTCGTGACGCTGGAGTATGCGGGCGGCAAGGAACAGAAGAACCGGGGTACCGGTTCGGGAACGATCCTCTCAAAAGAGGGGTACGTCCTGACCAATGCCCACGTGACCGACAAGGGCAAGCGGTTCTGGTGCACACTTTCCGACAAGCAGCGCATCCCTGCGACGATGGTCGGCGAGGATCCTTGGACGGACCTTGCCGTGATCAAGCTGGATCTCTCGCGGCTCCTTGCGGGGACAGAGCTGAGCACCGGTTCGCTCGGCGACTCCAACACGCTGACCGTCGGCGACTACGTGCTCGCCATGGGCTCACCGTTTTCATTGTCGCGAACCGTGACGCTGGGGATCGTTTCGAACACCGAGCGGGTGTTCACCTCAGCGGGCACCGGGCAGGTCGATGAGATGCTGCTCAACTGGGAACAGCGCACCGGACTGTTCACCAACTGGATCCAGCATGATGCGCTGATCAATCCGGGTAACTCGGGAGGGCCGCTGGTCAACCTGAGAGGCGAGGTCATCGGCGTCAACACGCGCGGCGGCTCGGGGATGGCCTTCGCCACACCCTCGAACATGGCCCGGCAGGTTGCCGATGCACTGATCGCCCAAGGTGATGTGAAACGCTCTTCGATCGGCGCATCTTTCCGCCACCTGCAGAATACGGGGCTGTCGGAGGGTGTTTTGGTCGACTCGGTTGATGCAGATGGGCCAGCGCACGCGGCAGGACTTCGCGCGGGCGATGTCATCCGTCAGATCGCGGGCGAGAGCCTGACGGTGCGGTTCGTGGAAGAAATTCCTCCGCTGCTCAAGCAGCTCGCGGATCGACCGATCGGCGGTCCGGTGGAGATCGTGTATGACCGGGGCGAGACAAAGGGCCAGACCGTTACGGTGGTGACCGAGCCTCTGCGACGGGACCGCGGAGATGAGCAAGCGCTCCGTACGTGGGGCGTCACGGTGCAGCAGATCACGAATCGCATGGCCAAGGAGATGCGGCTCTCAAGCACTCGGGGCGCGATGATCAGTTCGGTTCGGTCGGGCGGGCCCGCCGCGAACGCGGAACCGTCGCTGGGGTGGGGCGATGTGATCGTGTCCATCGATGGCAAGCCCCTCGAACAGATCGGGGACATCGTTCAGCGGTACGAGGAAGTCGACGGGCTGAAGGAGAAGCCCGAGTATGTTCTGATCGAGTTTGAGCGTGGGAACAAGAACTATGTGACGCTGATCAAGCCGCGGCCCGAAGAGCGGCCAGACCCGCCGGCTGAACTGCCCAAGGCGTGGGTCGGCATCGCGACTCAGCCGGTGCTGCGAAACATGGCCGAGATGCTGGGCCACCCGGACCAGCGCGGCTTTCGCATCATGCGGGTGTATACGGGCACCAACGCCGCGAAGGCGGGCCTGGAGGTCGGCGACATCGTGCTCACGCTGAATGGAGAGAAGCTCGAGCCCCGTGGCATTCAAGATGCCGGTGCGCTTACCCGCGCGGTCCGGCGTTTGAGTATCGATTCCAGCGCAACGCTGTCGGTGTTGCGAGAGGGCAAGGTGATCGACGTGCCCGTCTCGCTGGAGCGAACACGGATCGAGCCGCAGGAGGCCGCGCGTGCACGAAACGCAGACTTTGAACTCGCGGTGCGTGAGATCACGTTCTTTGACCGCGAGGATTATCGGTGGGATGAGACAGTGTCGGGGGTGCTCGTCGAATCCGCCGAGCCCGCGGGATGGGCTGGGCTTGCGGGCGTTCGAGGCGGGGACCTGATTCAAAAGATCGGCGACCACGAAGTGAAGGACTCGGCCTCGTTCAAGCGGGCGATGGAGCAGATCGGAAAAGATCAGCCTGGCCGCGTGGTGTTTGTCGTTTTCCGTGGCAGCCGCACGTACTTCCGATTCGCCGAGCCGGACTGGAAACCCACGACGGAGGTCGAGCCCAAGGAATGATTGTTTTGAGCGTGATGCGCTATCCTCTTGACCCGCCGGGGCCCATCGCCTGCGGGTTCATGTGAACCAACCCGTTTGTTGACAAAGGACCTGTGATGAATCGCGTGTTGACCGCTGTGGCCGGACTGGCCGTTGGGACGAGTGTTCTGGCCGCGAACGCTGCTGCAACGCCGACGGCGATGCCGGCGCCGATCGCCGCGCATGACGGAGAGGGCGAGCTTTACAAAGGCATCATTGAGAAGGTCGGACCGGCGATGGTCACGATCAAGATGGTGCTGAAGCTCGAGGGAATGGGTGATGAGGCCCAGGACGCCGAGGTGACAGGGTTGATGATTGACCCCAAGGGGCTGATCCTGGTGTCGAACACGATGATCGGGGGGATGATGAAGCAGTTCACCATCACCCCGACCAACATCAAGGTCCTCTTCGATGATGACGATGACGGCGCGGAGGGCATCTCCGCAAAGCTTATCGCGCGCGACTCCGAGCTTGATCTGGCATGGTTTCAGATCGATGACGCAAAGGCGCAGGACAAGACCTTCAAGGCAGTGGAACTGACAAGCGGCGCGGCGCCGGCGATGGGCGACACCATCTACACGCCGCGGCGGCTGGACAAGTTCTTCGACCGGGTCATGTACATCTCCGAGGGTCGCGTGGGCGGCCTCACGACCAAGCCCCGGGCGATGGTGGTTCCGAGCGGGTTTCAGGTCGAGCCGGGCGGACCGGTGTTCGGCGCTGACGGCAAGCTCGTCGGCTTTGGCGCGATCATTCTGCCGGGCGATGATGACATGGATGTGAACAGTTTCCGCGAGATCTATGGACGGACCGGCCCGCTGATCCTGCCGACAGGCGAGATCAAGAGCGCGACCGATCGCGCCAAGGAGATCGCGGCGAAGGTGCCCGCGGAAGAGCCAACGCCTGCGGCCACGCCCGCGGCGGAAACCCCGGCCGAAGCACCGAAAGAAGAACCCGCCCCCTGAGCAAGCCCAAGGCCCGCCCCGGGTACACAAGCGCATGAAGAAGGCCCCGCAGGTGCACACCCGCGGGGCCTTTGTCGTTGTAGCGGCGGGATGCGATCGCTCCTCGTAGATGTCCTTATCCTCAGTTTCGAATCCCGAACGTCGCCCCTGCGCGGAGCCACCCGGAAAGTTCATAAATTTGAGATCGTGAGGCGAGCCGGGGGCTCATCCCGCCGCGGATCGGACCATCGCCAGGTCGTGGGCCCAGTCGTATGCCTGGCCGAGCTTTGTCCAGTCGAACTCCCAGCTGCGGGCCTCGACGTGGTTGCGGAGCTGGATGCGGTCGCGGCGGTCGAGCTTGCAGACCGCGAGCATGTGGCGGCAAAGATCGTTGGCGGCCTCGTGGTAGGTTCGGCCGCGACGGTTCAGGACATACAGCCCGCCACCTTCGCGCCCGCAGAGGTCTGGGATCGTCTCCTGCACGTACCGGCCAAAGCCCGAGAGATCGCTGGTGACGGCCGGGACGCCCATCGCAAGACATTCCAGCGGTGTGTATCCCCACGGCTCGTACGCGCTGGGAAAAATCCCCATGTGGCAGCCGCGAACGAACTGTTCATACTCAAGACCCCAGAGGGGATTCGTGGGCGTAATGAACTCCGGGTGATACACGATCTTGACGGGATCATCCGCCTGATTGAAGAGCCAGAGGGAGCGGATCTGATTCAGAACCTCATCCTTCGCGTCATCCTCAAGCAGATGCGTGACGACAAGCGGGAGTTGATCCGTCTTGAAGGCATGCTGGGTGCGCCGGAAGCGGAGGTTCCAGTACTCCGCAATCATGTCCTCCAGCACAACCTTGCGGTGCGCGGCGGCGGTGCGGAAGAGCTGGTCCCCAAGTTCATCGGTGATGTTCTGGCAGACAGCATCAAGCTCGTTGAGCACGCCGCGTTGGTGCAGCGCACGCGGATGGAGCGATTTGGTTGGCCGCTGAGTCACGATGAAGAAGACGACGTTTCGCTCGATGCCCTGCGCGCGGAGCTGCTTGAGCTCGGCGTTGAGCCGCGCGAGTGCCTCGAGGCAGAGGTCAAAGCCCTTGTTCCGCGGCTCGAAGCGGCCGGAGGTGAAGAAGTACAGCGTCTTATCGAGGTCGAAGGCGTAGGACGGGAAGAAGTGACCCATCACGAAGCGGTTGATCTTGTCCTTGAACTGCGCGTGGAACGTCTGGAAATCGTGGCCGACGTTGTAGTGCTCGATGTTCAGGCCATTGGCGAGCACCAAGTCGGGCTGACGACCGAGCAGGTGTGCGCACTCCTCGCCGGTGATCGGCGAGACGGTTGTGAAAACGTCGCACGCGTGGGCGCACGCCCGCTCGATTCCGTGCTGGCAGCGGATGTTGAACTTCGCGGCCTCGTGCGTGTGATCGAGGAAAGGCAAGTGGTCGTAGAACCACTCATCGCCCCAGGCGACGGTCCGGCCGAGCTGCGTCGCGTGGGTGGTAAAAACACTCGCCACGGGGAGATTCGGGTGCTGGCGGTTAAGGAGCGGGAGCGCAACGCCGCCAAGCCATTCGTGATAGTGCGCGATCATCCGCCGCGAAAGCTG
>ENA-ORBV01006503-ORBV01006503.1-microbial-mat-metagenome-genome-assembly--contig:-NODE-6503-length-20573-cov-8.771175_pt1 | contig 20573 bp, 23 predicted proteins | sample MGYA00237777_ERZ505514 | MGnify/ENA primary metagenome ERZ505514 (study PRJEB26160, sample SAMN06269048) | microbial mat metagenome | isolation source: Oligotrophic lake microbial mat | place... | reverse complement strand
GTCCCAGGCTAGGTGGTCGTCCGGTTGGAGCGCCACGGCACGGTCATAGCTGGCGATCGCGTCCTCATAGCGCCCTAAGTTCTTCAGCGCAACGCCCCGGTTGTTCCAGGCTGCGTGTTTGTCCGGTTGGAGCGCCACGGCACGGTCATAGCTGGCGATCGCGTCCTCATAGCGCCCTAAGTTGTACAGTGCATTGCCCCGGTTGTTCCAGGCTAGGTGGTCGTCCGGTTGGAGCGCCACGGCACGGTCATAGCTGGCGATCGCGTCTTCATAGCGCCCTAAGTTCTTCAGCGCAACGCCCCGGTTGTTCCAGGCTGCGTGTTTGTCCGGTTGGATCGCCAGGGCACGGTCATAGCTGGCGATCGCGTCCTCATAGCGCCCTAAGTCGGACAGTGCAGTGCCCCGGTTGTTCCAGGCTGCGTGTTTGTCCGGTTGGAGCGCCACGGCACGGTCATAGCTGGCGATCGCGTCCTCATAGCGCCCTAAGTCGTCCAGTGCAATGCCCCGGCTGTACCAGGCTTCGTGGTCGTCCGGTTTGAGCGCCACGGCACGGTCATAGCTGGCGATCGCGGCTTCGTATTCCTGTGAAGCACCAAAGAGATTGCCTTGGTCAAGCAGCAACTCGGCTTTGCGTTCCGAAGTTTGATGGGATTCTTCCAGCCATGCCTGAATCTCCAGGATGCGTTGAGCGCGGGCTTGCGGTGTCCAGGCTAGGTATTGCTCATAATCTCCTTCCAGGACAATGCGCCGTGATTCTTGCTCGACAAGCTCTGGAGCGGCGACGAACTCCAGCACACCAGAGCGCCAGTCAAAGAAGTCGGGGGCGCGACGGCTGAGGTACTTGAGCGCATAGGTGGGCACCAGAAACACAAAGCTGAAGGGAAAGTCTCGCTGAAAGCGTTCGCGGCTCAGGTTCAGATGGCTCAACACGCGGGGCACACCCGTTTCGTAGCGCTGCTTTTCGGCGGCGGCATCAAAGCGGTAAATGCCATCGTCGTTCCACAGTCGCTCTTTTTCGTAGTCGTACAGCGAATGCTCCAGCCCAGAGATCACTAGCACGTCAAGCTGGTCTTTATGCGGTAGGGCTGCGACCAACTCATAGAGGTTGATAATGGGTTCCGTGAGTGCCAAGACCTCCAGGCGCTTTTGGGGTAAATCCTCCCGCACCTGCTCAATGAGCCGCGCACCCTCTGCCGGAGAACACTGCACAAAGAGGAGCTTAAAGCCCTGTGCCCGCCGCAAAGACTTCAGCAGCACACGATACTCCTGCTCTGGAGTGGTGGTGACTTCAGCGTTCCAGTCGATGTCGTACGGTTCAGGGTTCATGCAGGGGCATTGGTGCGATCGTAGGTAGCCAGAGCATCCTTAAATTCGGGCACATCGCGCAGCAGGGGATGCACATCATGCCAGCGTTCGCCATCGCTATCGTCTTCACAATATTCCAGCAGGCAGCGGGTAAAGAGCAAGCTGCGGTGCGCTTCGTCGTGGTCAATCCGCTTGGTGCGAAACACCTTTGCCAACAGCACCCACTGGTCACTGTTGACGGTGGTGCGATAGGTCGTGCGGAGTTGTCGAATGCCCTGCTGCAATGCCGCTGCCGTCAGCGGTAGCGCATCGTCATTGTAGTTAACCAGTAGCTCCATGAGCAGCATCAGGTTACGGACGTGCCCACCTGTGATGGTGCAAAGACGGGTTAAAGTGTCGGGACGATCGAAGATCGCGGTTTCCAGAGAGAGTTTTTGGGCGGATGCGATCGACTGAATGCGCGATCGCACAATTTGCTTCAACGCCTCAATGCCCGGTGCATGAATCTCGTTGGTGCGCGTCTGCACCATCACCATCGGCAGCACGTGCGGCACACAGTTATAGATCTCCATCAAGTCCGATGCCCGACTCGACAGCACCAGCGAAATCGGCACGGTGTAAATGACGTGGCAATCCAGCGCTTTCAACTGTTCGGCGCGATCGATAAAAATCTCGTCGTAGTTCGTGCGTCCACCCTCTTTGACGATCGGGGTAATTTTATCTAACCCATCGGCAATCACCACCAGCTTCGTTTTACCCTGGGGCAGCTTGTGTTTGGCATCAGCAATAAACTGGTTCAGCGCCGCCACCAGCGTCTCGGTATGCGGGTTCAACAGTTGACGAATCTGGAAGCGCTGGCTGGGCTGTGCCCGGATGTTCGCCGTAATCTTGGCAATCTGCTGCACCAGCACTTCCGCTTTCAGGTCACTGACGCTGATCTCAGTTTGCAGCACCGCGTTCAACGCCTGCCAGCGATCGCGCAGCCAGTGCGAGATCGGCTCCGGATCAACCGACTTCAAGCCCTCCAGCAAATGCCGCGTACACGCCAGCAAAATATCGGTGTACTCCACATCTTCCGGGTTGATGTCGCCGTCTTCCGCCGCAAAGTAGACCACAAAGCAGCCCTTCTTGTCCAGATCAGCTTGAAGCCGCAGCAGTTCCGTCGATTTACCGCCGCCGCGATGCCCGCTATAAAGCTGGCAGGTGCGATCCGATCGCAGCACCTTCTTCCCCAACTCCACGAGAATATCGCTGCCACCCCTCACCGCACAGCAGTCTACATACACCGCCGAACCAGCGGGTAGCGGCGACGGATCAAAGGCTTGAGAGATGTCGTCCAGAATGCTCATGTTGCTATCTTACAGCCTTCGTTTCCGTTCTCGTGCATTCAGGGTGAACGAGTCTTACCGTGGCATCCGCGATGGCTGTCTCTACCACAGCGTGAACTGTCCCTACGACAAGAGCAGTTGTTCCTAGATCTGCACAAGCTGTCGTTACTACCGGACTTGCTGTTGTCACCACAGAAGTTGTGGTGGTTAGATCCGCACAAGTTGTCGTTACTACAGACCTTGTTGTTCTAGCCACCGCGATCGCGATCGTCACTCATTCAATACTCGCGGGCAAAAACCATACCCGCTGCCCGCTTTTGAGCCTTGCTAACCCTTACTCCCTAACTTTCAATGGCACCGCATCCACCGCATACACCTTGTCCAACTGTAAGAAGGTGTGTAGCAAGACGTTTGCGCCTTGAGTGCAGTGTTCAGGTGAGGTGTATTCGTCGATCGAGTGACTAATCCCACCCGCACTGGGGACAAAGATCATGCCCATGTCGGTGAAGCGTCCAATTTCCTGGGCATCATGTCCGGCGCGGCTGGGAAGACAGGTGTATGGCAAGTCCAGTTGTTCAGAGACTTGCTGGATCACGTCTTTGATGTGGGGTGCGGCAAGGGTGGGTAGGATGTGGAGGGTCTCACGGAGGGTGAATGCGGTGTTGGTAGCAGTGGCGATCGCGGCAAACTCGTCTTTCATGCGGCTAACCAGCAACTCCAGGTGGTCTTGCGACCGATCGCGCAGGTCGATGCGAAAGTCAACGTTGCCGGGAACGGTGTTGGTGGCGTTGGGCGACACATTGAGATAGCCGACAGTTGCCACCTGATCACCGGGAATCTCCGTCCCGATTTTGTTCACTGCTAGTACCATTTGAGCCGCTGCTACCAGGGCATCTTTGCGCATGTGCATCGGCGTGGTGCCCGCATGGTTCATGCGTCCCATCACGTTCGCCGCAAAGCGATACTGTCCCACAATGCCATCGACCACGCCGATCGGCAGTCCTAGATGCTCCAACACGCCGCCCTGCTCTACATGGAGTTCGACAAAGGCGGCAATTTGAGCGCGATCGCGCTTTGCCGTGGGAATCTGCGACCAATCGCCCCCAATGGTTTCGAGACAGGTCTGAATCGGCGACCCATCAAGACGTGCGTAATACTCTGCTGGTTCTTTCACTTCCCCTGCCATTGCCTTGCAGCCCAGCACAGAGCGTTCTTCGTCGGTGAACACAATGACTTCGATCGGGTGATTCAACCGCGTCTTGGTTTCATGCAGTACGCGCACGACCTCAATGCCTGCTAGCACCCCCAGACAGCCATCGTAGCGACCTGCTACAGGCACGGTATCAATGTGTGAGCCTGTTGCCAGTGCTGCCGCGTCGTCATACAGTCCGGCGTAACTGCCAATGATGTTGCCAGCCGCATCAGTGCGAACGGTCATGCCAGCGGCAATCATCCAGGCTTTCACCTGTTGACGAGCGAGTAGATCATCTGTGGTAAAGGCAACGCGACTGACACCACCGTCTGGCAATTTGCCAATTTCTGCCAGTTGAAACAGCATATGAGTGAGGCGATCGCTGTTGACGGTGAGTTTAGAAACAGGCATAAGCATCCCCTCGATCGTGATTTGCAATAGTACTGGCTTGTAACGAAAACCTGGCTTGTCATGAAGACCTGGCTTGTAACAGAGAACCTGCTAACCCTAAACTTAGAACAACCGAAGGAAACGCAGTAGTTCAAGCTGTACAAAAGACTAGAATCCCTATTGTGACGAATCGAGAGGCGCAATGACCGAGACAACTGGTGTGAAGCGAGTGTTTATCTGTGGTTCTGCACTGCGAGGACAGCCCGATCACGGCAATCTGCAAGCGGCAACGTTTGTGCGGGAAGCGAAAACCCGATCGCAGTATCGCTTACACTCTGCGGCAGATGGCTGGCATCCTGCCATTTACGCAGTCAGTGAGGGCGGTGTTTCCATTCCGGGTGAAGTGTATGAACTGACGATCGCCCAGTACGAACACCTGCTGGCAACCGAACCGCCCAATATGTATCCGGCTGATGTCGTTTTAGACGATGGCGAAGTGCTGACGGCGATTCTCTACCCGCGCGAACTGGTGGAGAAATACGGCTGGGAAGATATCTCTGATCTCGGCGGCTGGGCGGCGTACAAAGCTGGCTGCTAAGTGGGGAGTGGGGAGTGACCGACGTTGAACTGATTGATGATCCGGGCATGAATGATCGCGCTTTGATGCAGCGGTGTTTGGATCTCGCACGACAGGCATTAGGGCGCACGGCACCTAATCCGCTGGTGGGGTCTGTCATTGTGCAGGGTGGCGCGATCGTCGGCGAAGGCTTTCATCCCGCAGCGGGGCAGCCTCATGCAGAGGTGTTTGCCTTGCGGCAGGCGGGCGATCGCGCGTCCGGTGCTACGCTCTACGTCAACCTGGAGCCATGCAACCATTTTGGACGCACGCCACCCTGTGCTGAGGCGATCGTGGCAGCGGGCATTCGGCGCGTCGTCGTCGGCATGGTCGATCCCGATCCGAGAGTGTCGGGGGGAGGCATTGCGCGGTTGCGGGAAGCGGGCATCGAGGTCACGGTCGGGGTTGAAGAAGCGGACTGTCGCACTCTAAACGAAGCCTTCATTCACCGGATTCTACATCACCGTCCCTTTGGCATCCTGAAATATGCCATGACTCTCGATGGGAAGATTGCCACGACAACCGGGCATAGTGCCTGGGTGACGAGTTCCGCCGCACGTGCAGAGGTGCATCAACTCAGAGCCGCCTGTGATGCTGTGATTGTGGGTGGCAACACGGTACGGCGTGACAACCCGCTGTTAACCAGCCGCCAAGACCCTACGCCCTTGCGCGTGGTGATGAGCCGATCGCTCGACCTGCCCAGTGATGCCCAACTTTGGCAAACAAACATCGCGCCCACGCTGGTCTTTACCGAAGTGAAGACCAACTCAGCCTTACAAAAAACGCTCAGACAGCAAAATGTTGAGGTTATTGAAATCACCCCATTGACCCCTGCTGCCGTTATGACCCAGTTGTACGATCGCGGTTGCCTGAGCGTGTTGTGGGAATGTGGCGGGACGCTGGCAGCACGGGCGATCGCGGATGGCGCTGTGCAAAAAGTGCTTGCCTTCATCGCGCCCAAAATCATTGGTGGTATGACTGCACCATCACCAGTGGGTGATCTGGGCTTCACTGTCATGACCGATGCTCTGTTACTTCAATCAGTGCAGTGGCGCTCGATCGGCTCAGACTTGCTGGTGAAGGGTTATCTGCGGGCTGACTAAAGGCAAGCTGCCACTTCATCGGTTCCCAAAAACGGAAACTCATTTGCCACTGTCCATCGTTCCCCATCGTGCCGCAATAACGTGAGCTGAGTCGCCATCCATGCCAATGCCAGTGGACGATGCTGAAACTCTGCCCAAGCCAGCCTGAAATTTTCTGGGGTCAAATCACGAAAGCCTACCGTCATATGAGGCGTAAACGATCGCGTTTTTCCCACTGCATCCACAATCCCCAACGTCGCTTCCAAATGAGTTGCCAACCCTGTTTGTAGCATTAGCAGGGTGGATGACTTGATAACATTGATATAGATAACATGAGGCTCAAACGCTCCAAACCCTGACAGCGCGATCGGCATGGGCGCAAACTGAGTGGCAAACTCACTTAACGTTTTGCCAAGGTCGGGCATTGCCTCTGGCAGCCATGCAAAGGGTGGCTGTAACGTAATGTGGGGCGGCGATTTGAGGGCAGCGCAACTGTTATAGCGATCGACAAACACCTGCTTCACCTCATTGGCGTAGTCTTGAATCGCCTGAGACGGTAACAAAGCAATAAAAAACCGACTGCTTTCTGCGCTCAAAAGGTTACTCTATAAACGGCTCTCCAAAAACGCCGCTAAATTCCTGAGCGATTTGGACACGGAAATTAAGGCTGGTTGGACGGGACCCGGACAGACCAACTACCTGCTGGGTCGGCTGACGATGCGGGAGTACATCTTTCACCACGTCATCAATGGTGGCTCTCCCTTAGAAGGCGAAGCACTGGTCAAAGCGGTCATCACGATCGCCCAGGCACTCCCTGGCTATGCCGAGTGGTGTCGCCACCAACACGAATTAGACAAAAAAGTCTCTGAGTGGGCAAGAAGCATCGCAGCCAGCCATTACTACCACTATGGTGACCAGCCCGAACCGAAAAGAAGTACGACACCCAACTGGAACCAACAACAACAAGCCGCCGCCCGTAGCCGTATTACGCAAGCGATCGCCGACCTGCTCAACAACAACAATCTGCCCAGCGGCATCACTGCCCGCCGCAACGCCATCATCCAATATGGCATCAGCCAGAGCACACTGACCAAGCACACTGACCTATGGCACCCCCAATTTCTAACGGAGCCACCAGTTCTCCCATCGACTGAAATATTACACCCTGACGTGGAAGATCCCACTCCTCTGCAACAGGCACAAGCCTTCCCAGATGGTTTGCTACAGCCAACCACCACAAATAAGCTTGTAGACCTTACTGGCCCGGATGCGCCTCAGCAAGCATCCGAAGGCAGTAAATTGCCTGAAGCAGGGGGGTGTGGGGGGACTTCCACAGGGTCGGGTCTTGTAAGTACTGCTTTCCCTGCTGTGCCTAAGAGTCAGGGTGTCGCTAGTGCCGAGACGAAAGCTACTTTGGACGCGCTCAAGCTTGCCAAAGCGAAAGCTCGAGCGCATGCGTATGAAGCGCGGCTGCAGCAATATTTGCAGTCCGGAGATCCGATTTTGGTGGCTGAAGCGCAGCAGTGGTTGATGGCGCTCCGAAGCAGAGGCGAGCCTTCGGGTTGTTGAGTTGATATACTCCAATACCAATTGAATTTGGCAGTCTTGGCATTCATTGTTAGGGGATCTTGTGTGAGATCTGTAAAAGCACCTCTGCTTTCCCTGAAATGTACTGTTCTCCTATGCGGTAGTGGTCTCAGCCAACTCAAGTGTCAGAATCTCACGTTGGACGTATGCTTTGAATTGCTCAACATTGGCGAAGTAGCGGTAGCCTGCCTGATTAACGGCTTGTTCAACTTCTGGCGGCTCGTTTAGCAACAGAGCGACGGATTGGCTCAGACCTTCCTGAAGACCATTAGTCCACGCCAAGTCAAGGATGGCGATCGCCTCCCCGGGTCGGAGACCCATTCGTGATTCCTTATTCCACCTGACTACTAACTGCTGCCAAAATATGCTCCAGGCTGAGTTGCAATTCGGGAAACACCAGCGACTCGATCAGTTGCTGCCCTCGGAATTGCTTGACCTGATATTCACCTGCCTGGTTGAGTTGATAGACCGAAAAGGTCGGTTGTTTAGGAGAGCCAATATAACGTCTGCCGCCCAGTCCCAAATAATCACAAACCCAGTATTCGGCAATGCCCAAGGCTTCGTAGTCTTCCAGCTTCATAGCGTAGTCATCACTCCAGTTGGTGCTGACTACTTCAACGACAACCTTGGCAGATTCCCCCCGCGTGATAGTGGACTCCTTTGCCCAGCGGGTATCGGCTGCGATCATGCTGCTGTCCAGCACAATCAAATCGGGTTCGTAGCCCGACTCGCTGTATTTGACGACGCATTCTTTGGGGATGAAGTAAGGAAGTCGGAGCCTGCGGATTTCAAAATTGACTTCAGCTACCAGGAAACCGGCGACTTGTGAGTGTTTGCCAATGGGTTTCGGCATCTCAATGATTTCCCCATCATGCAACTCATAGCGGTGTTCTGAGTGCTCTGGATACCAGGTCATGAACTCATCAAAGGTGACCCGTCTGGGTGCAGCTTGGATCATCACGATCGCCCCTTACGTTGCTTTGCCAGTTTTGGGTTGGGGGATTTTCCCCTGGTCTTCAGCTTCCTCGATCACTTTTTGCAGCAGATACGCTGCCAAATTTGCCACAGGTCTAGCCTCTGACTCTGCCCAGGTTTCCAGCTTAAGGTAAACCCCCTCTGGAAGCGTGACGTGAATTCGCTTGCTCACGGCTTCTTGTGTGTCGATGTTGCTTAGATGATACATCTGAGTCTCCTAGAAGCCTTAAATGGAGCATTTGTGGGTTTATATAAGCCTATATTAGCTACAAATAGCTACAAACGATGTTAGCATCACCGATATGATTCGTCGTCATCACGTTGCAATGGCGACATAACCGACATTCTTTAGGCTGAATGACTTCTGGCAGAAGACTTTCTTCCCGACAACACATCCGGGCAAGGGGCAGGCGGCGATCTTGCTAGCAGTGGTAGTGGTGATCGAGAACCGATTCGCCTTACCGTCAGTGGTTCTAACCGAGGTATTACCGGCATCATGCAGAGACTTTACAGCCTTGGCTTTGCTCAAATGCATGAATGGAGCAGGCCTCAGCGTCACCCGCAAACAGGCGAGCTGTTCTGCATCTTGACTAAATCTGTGCGTCCAGAGTAGAACCATCCCTGGATGAGCTTTTCTAGGGATTTTGAGGCTGCTTCCAAGAGTCCTCACGTAGGATTCCAGAGAGTCTACGGGTTGAAAGGAGCAGCGGTGGATGGGAGTCCCTCAGTGTTCCGGTAAGTGGGTGGCGAACGTACCACCACGCGTCAGGCAAGACGGGGCCCGCCGGTAAAGCCAATAGCGCACCATCACTTTCTGACCCCAAAGTTTCCAGTCGTGACGCGGGTTTGGGTGGTTCATAGTTTGGTCAAGAGCTTCAGCGAACGGGGAGAACGGCGCGATCGCTCCTGCTTGCCGCCTCAGTGTCCCACAGGTTGTACTTGTCGCAGCGTGGCTTGGCCAACAGTCAGGCGTCCGATCAGCGTTCAGTCGCATCCCACCAAGCAAGGGAGCACCTTGTTGTGGCTGGCAACAAAGGCTCAAGCAAGCCCACCTGAGCCTGCCCCTTTTGTTGGTGCTGTTGTCTCTGGCAGCGGTGGCAGACCCAACAGTTTGCGATCGCGCTCCAGCGTCAACTCCGCGTCCAGCACTTCAAGCAGCCAGGTCTCGGCTAGCTTCCCCGACTCAACTGTTTTTGAATCGCCGCCCCAATCAGAATCTTCTCGCGCGTTTCCCTCTGACGCTTTTCTCTGGCTGCTTGCGTCTGCTGTTGCTTAATGCGTTCGTCGAGCCTCTTTCTTTCCTCCAGTAATTTGGCGAGCTTCGTTTTGGGTGGCTCGGTCTCTGCTGGTGTGGGCGGCGTTGGCGGCTTTGCTAGGGCGTGTCATCAATTAGCTTTAGATCCAACTATGGGTATGGATTCTAGCTTGATCCTGCTTTTGGCTTGATAATTCTGAAAGCACTGTCCTGATTTCCTTCTCGGTTTAATTGATGACAGCCCCTAGTGGTTGGGTGTGGCTCATCGTCGGGTTGGGTTGATGGTCTCGTTCTAGAGTACCCAGTCAAACACTGAGAAACTAAAGTTGGCTGTTACAAAACCAATCAGTATATTGGCTGTCGTTTTGTCCCGCTTGGCTGGGCACCCTGAGCGTAGGGTTGGCCGCCTGCCACTCCCGGTAAGGGCGCATTTATACCTCTGACGACGTATGCGTGAGGCGTTCCCCCTCAACCCCCTAGCCGCTCCGCGTTTGCTCGTATGGCGATTTACCATTGTGCCGCTAAAGTCATTTCTCGTAGTCAAGGACGCAGTGCCGTGGCCGCTGCTGCCTAGCGGGCGGGTTGCAATTTATACGACGCACGACTCGGTTTGCACCACCGTTACGCACGCAAACAAGGGGTGACCCACAGCGCGATCATGGCACCACCGGCAGCCCCTGACTGGGTGTTCGAGCGGCAGACACTCTGGAATCAAGTGGAAGCCGCCGAGCAACGGCAAGACTCCCAACTGGCACGTGATTTTGACTTTGCTTTGCCGGTCGAACTGACCCCTTCAGAACGCCTGATGCTCATTCAAGGCTTTGTCCAGGAGCAGTTTGTGGACCGAGGCATGATCGCGGACTACTCGATCCACGCAGACAAGCCGGCCAATCCCCACTTTCACCTCATGACCACCATGCGGACGATCGACGCTGAAGGCTTTGGGCTGAAGGCACGGGACTGGAATGACAAAGACCTTTTGCAGGCGTAGCGAGCCGCCTGGAGTGACCACGTTAACCGTGCCTTAGAGCGAGCGGGGTATGACGCTAGGGTGGACCACCGTAGTCTCAAAGACCAGGGCGTGGACGATCGCTGGCCGCAAATTCATTTAGGCGTGGCGGCGGCGGGGATGCTTGAACGGGCTACCAAACGGGAAGCACTGGTGCAGCATCCGAAGGTGGATCGTTTTCGGGCCATTCAGCAGTTTAATGACCGAGTGGCAGATCTGGATCGGGCCATTGCTGTCGAGAGGGCGCGGCTAGAAACTGAAGCGACAGAACGCCAGCATCTGGAGCAGCAACGTCAGGCGTGGGCCTGGTCAATGACGCAGGTAGCTGTCTCTGTGCTGCAAACGATCCAGCAAGCGACGTATGAAGGCAAGCACTATCGCTTTGGGTGGGACGGGAAAACGCTGACGGTCGAAGCCAAGGACGGTCGTGGTGTCCTGGTCAGACGCCAGCATGACCAGTGGTTTGTGAGTGACCAGATCACTGAGGCAGACCGAGACTACTGCCAAGCGCAAGGTCAAGCCTTGCAGCAACGGCTGCAGACCGTGGTCGTGCCACCACCGCCGCCACCGGTCCCAAAGACTCATGGGGAGCGGTAAGCAAGTCATGAAGGCCTCCCAGTGCTCCCAGTCACGCGACGGTGACTGGACCATACCGTCAGCAGACCCGCTCTAGTCCAGCGGCAGCGTCTCCGCTTGGTAGGGCTTGCCCACCTGCCAGGCCAGCTGGCCACCCTTGCGTTTACCCACCCGCCTAAAGGTGAAGCCCGCAGCTTCAAAGTGTTGACCGTAGGAGGCGACGGTCTGACGGCTCAATCCCAGCAGATTCGCCAAGTTGGCGGTCGAAAGGAGCCAGCCACTGCGGTATGCTTCCTCCAGCTCGCGCCGGTAGACCAGTTCTAACCCACGTTTCGCCGGTGGCAAAGGTGGCGGCAAGATCGCATGCCCCACGTTGATCAGCACGCCCGTCACCCCCTCCAGCACATCTGCCCTTAGAAAGGCCGCCACGCTGGCAGAGAGTGCTCGGAACGGTTGACCGGGCCGCTCTTGCTCAGTGTCATTGACCAGTGCAGCAGCGTTCTGTTGGACTTCTGCCCTTTCACCAGAGTGCTATTGGACTTTGTGAGGAAAATCGTCAAAGCGGCCTCCCTGGCGGAGGTGCAGGTGCAGTGCGTCCATCAGGGCGATCGGTTCACGCGACAGATAAGCGGGTCGACCCGACCCTTTGCGTTCCAGACCCAGCACCTTAAATCGCTCGTAGAGCGCTCCAGTTTTAATCCCGTAACGGGTTTCTAACGCTGACAGCGAGAGGCGATCAACATGCTCAGGCAAGGCGGGTAGCGCGTCCATAAGTCTGGTAGAACTCTGGTGGAAAGGTGCACTAAAGTTCTAACGAAGTTCTGCCAGCAAGCATCACCGGAGTTCTACTGGAATTTCAGCGGTGTTGCCGGCGTTCGACTGGAAGTTCACTGTGGCGACGCCAGTGCCATGGTCAAGTGCTTGCCTTGGCTGGCTATCGCTTTTCGGTCGGATTCATGCTTGCCTGTGTGTCTATGTGGCAGACATGACATCCTGTCTACCGGACCGCAGTGGCGTGGCGATCAGTATGACGTATTGCTGTCCGCGACCGGGATCAAACGCTAAGGGTGTTTGTCTTGGGTTTCGCACCAGGAGCCTTGCTGTTTTAAAGATCAGTAAAAACACGGCGTTGGCCGTGCTGGCTAGAGCAACGCGATTAAAGACCAGTAAAAGCGCTGTTGCGTCCCCGCTGGCTAGCCGAGGCGGCTGTGTGGGAGCCCGTTTAACGTTCAGTAAAAGCACGGCTTTGGTCGCACTGGCTGGAGCAACGCGATTAACGTTCAGTAAAAGCGCGCTTGTGGCCGCGCCCACCGTGACCACTTTTGATGGCACGGCTCTACCACTCAGCCAACGGTCGTGCTCGTGTTCGCACTAGACCAACCATGCTTCGGGTGCCGCCATGCTCATGGTGCTTGTCCGCTCAAGCTCGATGGGTACAGTGCGCTGGTGGAAGGGGTGCGCCCTGTCCACCGCTGGGCATTCTAAGGGCATGGCTTATCCGATTCTCCGTTTTGGCAAACTGAAGTCTGCGGGTCAAATCAAAGCGTCGCAAGGACACTGCACCCGCACCCGTGAGACGCCCAATGCGGACCCGACACGCACGCCCCTCAACCGTCAGCTGTTGGGGAGTGCCGCACACCTATGGGAGCAAGTGGACGCGCGACTGCAAGCGGCGGCGCAAAAACGGAAAACTCGACCGGATGCGAATTTGGCGTGTGAAGTCCTGCTCAGCGCTAGCCCCGAGTGGTTCCGTCAGGGGCAGTACCGGCAAGGTGACCTGGACTTGGCACAAGTGGAGCGGTTTGCGGTCGCTGCTACAGACTGGCTCCAGCAAGCGTTCGGTGCCTACTGTCTCTCCGCTGTGCTGCACCTAGACGAAATGACCCCGCACATCCATGCCCATATGGTGCCGCTCCACCCGGAAAAAGGCTGGCTGAGCTGGGAGTACTGGTTTGGTGGACGGGCGAAGCTGCAAGCGTGGCAAGACCAGTTTGCCGCCGCAATGGCTCCCCTCGAGTTGCAGCGTGGCATCAAAGGGATAATCGCGCAGCATGAACACATTCAGTCCTTCTATGGACGCCTCCAACGGGACATCGCCGTGCCAGATTTAGAGTGGTCCTTTCGCCTGCCACCACCGGCCGCCCAAGAAGCGGTGCAGGACTATCATCAGCGGGCGAGTGTCTTTTTGACGCAGACGGCGCTGCAAGTGCAGGAGGCGATCGCCACAGTGGTCGCCCATGCCCAGAATGAAGCCTTGGCGTTGCGCAAAGAGCAGGAGACCCGCCTCACCTTCCATGCCCTCTCAGCCAAAATCGACCAGCTCGAGCGGCAATAAGTAGTCCGACAGAATTATTTTCACACTAGCTTCGCGACAATCCAGCCTTTCAGCTACTTTTTTGTGTAATTGATTTCGTTTAACTACTTATATGAGCGCGCAAACCCAGGTGCAGACACTGAGTGCCCAACAAAAAACGGCGATCGCGCAGGAGTTAATCACAACAGCGAATCTGGTGCTCAACCTGGCACAGAGCAACTACCTGAAAGGGCGGACGTATGTGTTCAGCCGTCGTCGGGGCTTCACGAAGATCGATCGGCGTGATGGTAAGCGGTTGGTGCATGACCAGGGGGGAACGCCCACGCACACCGCAGACTTTCAGGCGAGTGATTTAGCGCGGATTGGACAAGCGCGAGACGCACTGTTACGCCAGATCGCGCAGAAGTATGAGCCGCAGTCGTTACAGCGGTCAATACGACGATAAGTGCGGTCAGACTAACCATAGCGATCGTTGGAAACCCCTTCTGGGTGAGCGATCGCGCCTGTATGCCATACCTGAATAAAAAAGCCATACTGCATTGTAGGATGCTGCTGCTGGCTAGGATTTGTGCTGTCGGGGACAACCATGAGGCCAGGGACGGCTGGAGCAGAGGGGACGATCGCCACAAGCCGATACCGGGGACTGTGTTTGATTGTAGAAGGCATTGGACTGGCTGTCAGCGCCCAGGGGTTAGCATGAGCGAACCTGTGATCCGCCAGGGCAAGCGGCACTCTCATCGCGGTCAGTTCTTATAGGCAGTAAGGCGTATCCCATGCATCAAGGGGAGTTGATGCGCTTGCCGCTCCCGCCGTCGTGCCAAGCCTGAGCCTCCCTGCGATCGATACCATCAAGCTCCTCCCATATAGGTCTTTCCAGCCCCTTTTGCACGTTTTTGCCTTGATCGCGGCTCCAGCCCCTTAGGGTTCGTCTACTGACCTGAGGGCAAGGCCGCCTTCGGCGTGCGGCAAACGCTTGGAACAGAATTGTTAAAATTCTAGAAGCGGTGGCTGGTCTTTTTCAGTCTATCTGCCATGATTAACAGCACCTGAAGCACACGAGGCATGAGCGTGAGTAAACAGCGATCGCATCGGGGAGGACTCCAGCCGCCATCCAATCAGTCTACGCTGAAGCAGCCTTCTGGACAGGAAAGCGTTCAGTCTCAGCTTCAAGGGTTAGTGAAGCAGCAGAAATACCGTCAGGCCTTAGACGAGATCAAACGACAGCGGCAGCGGCATCCAGAGATGACGTTCACACCGTCTGAAGCCGAAATCTGGTTGCTCCGTGGACAACAAGAATTTGCAAAGGGCGATTACAAGCAGGCAGAAACGTCGTTTCGTCGAGCCTTAGAGCAAGGCTTGCAGGGTGCCTACTATTGGCTTGCCCGGAGTCTCGTGCAGTTAAACCGTCTGGATGCCGCGTTGGCAGTCATCCAGCCCGCCTTTGAGCAGGGGCAGTTACCCAAAGAGGATGCTGTCTGTTACTTAAAGTTGCGCCTCTTAAACGGCGAGACTGCCACTGTTGAAACGCTCATCAGCAAACAAGCCAAACGCTTTAGCGCGGCCCAATTGCATTGGGCGCGGGGAGTTTTAGCTCTTAAAGCAGAGCAACCTGACGTCGCGCTACCGTCGTTTCAAAAAAGCAAGCGACCCCTAACTCCTGGCGATCACCCGGAAGTGTGGATCGTCTATACGCAACAGCGGTTAGGCAATTGGACGGCTGCCAGTAGTTTGCTGGGCTTACAAACAACAGCCGCATGGGGCTTCTCTTTCGTCGAGCCTCAGTACCTAAAACATCCGCTTTTGCAACGCTTAGCGCTCTTTCAACGACTACAGACTGGTGAACCACCTCTGACTCCCTCAGATTTACAGCAAGCCGATCGGGCGTTGCAAGCAACCGTCACTGCCATCAGCCTGCTCCAACTGATCGAGCGAGACGATTTTCACAATGCCGCGCACGCCCTCTTAAATCAAGACCGTCGTTCGCAGTCGTTTCCTGAACTGGCCGCACTGCGGTCGCCCCTGCTAATCAAAGCGGGACAGCAGGCACTGCAGCAAGGCGAACCAGAATGTACAGAAGCCTTCTGGCAGCCTGCCCTAGCAGAAAACCCCTTTAACCCGCAGCTTGCTGTCAATTTGCGGGTGGCGCTGCATCTGAATGAGTCGTTTCAGGAGGAACAGCGCCTGCTCACACGTCTCATCAAGTGGGTGGAGCAGGATGCTAAACAGAATCCGCAGCATTGGTTGGGCGATCGATCATCCCGTACCCTGGCAAACCTGCACTGTTATCTGGCAGATGCCTGGATGGCACTGGGACGAGGCAGAACGGCATTGGGTGCAGTGCAACAGGCAGAACGCCTCTCACCCACGTCTCCAGAAGTCATCGGGCGGCAGGGTCTGATTGTCATGCTGGATGATCACTACGAAGAGGCGATCCGTCTGATGACGCAGGCGTTGGAACAAGGTTGTCGATCGGGTGAAGTCTACGCTGGACTGCTGAACTGCTGGGATGAACTGGGCAATTCTCAGGCAAAACTGGACGCCCGACGCCGCTTTGGTCAGAAGTTTGGCGACCTGAACCCCGAAGCAGAGATTGAGTTTGCACCCTGGTTAGACGCACTCTATACCCAGAACTATGCATTCTTCAGCCAACTCGTCAGGCATGCTAAGAAGCCTGACCCACCCATGCAAGCCTTACAGATTTTTGTTAACGCCGTGCAGGGGTTGCCTAATTCCGGGGGAAGGGTTTCCCTGAATCAGGAACAGGCAGAAAAACAATGGGCTGCCCTACTCAAGCCGTTAGCGGGTGAGCAGAAAATTCCCACGCTAGAGGCGATCGCCCTGGCGACCCAACTCTTCGCAAAAAGGGAAAAAGGGATTGCGGCACTGGTCGGCGAGTATCAAAAGCGCTTGTTTGAATTAAGTGGGGAGTATTCAGCGGCAAAAGAAGCACACCTCCTTGTGCTGATAGTGAGAGACACGCGTGGACAGAAATTGGAATTCCCGCTGCGTCGTTATTTGGAAGCCATGCCGCAACCGGGCAACGCGTTAGCCCAACTCCAGCTTCAGGTGCGTAAGTTTGGCCGGATCAGAACTTCGATTCCTTTTCTTACCGAAGCCCTGCAACGAGAGCCCCAAAACCCGCTACTCCTGCTGGCAAGGGCAACCACCTATCCCCTATCGACGCCCGAATACGACCAATTAAAGCAGCAGGGGTTTGAGCTTGCCCGCCGAGTGCAAGATGCCAAAGCGCTGCAAGCTTTCCGGGAAGAGGAAGCATTTCTCAACTTACGTCAAACTCAGGCAATCATGCCCGACCTCGAAGACCTGGATGATTTTGATGCTGAGGCGATGGAGGCGATGCTGGAAAACTTGATCCGACAAACGATCGGACAAGGGCTGTCGAAAGCCGAACTGGAGCGCATGCTTCCTACCCTCAAGCGGCAAATGATGAACGAATTACCCAATTTCGTTGATGACGATGAGGACGGCGAAGACGAGGAAGGGTTTTCAATCGACTTTGCTCCGCCCAAAAAGCGCAAACGTAGTTTCCTTGATTTGTAATTTATTAAAATGACCTCACCCTACGATCGCCTCGGTATTGCTCCAGACGCTACTCCTGCTGCACTGAAAGCGGCGTATCATGCCAAACTGCGAGAATTTCCGGCACACACCCACCCCGAAGAATTTAAAGCCGTTCGGAGTGCGTATGATGCCATTCGCAAAGGGGAAACTGCGAACGCCGACGATGATTTTTTGCAACTCCGCCCCATCGAGATATCCTTCGATCCAGAGCAATTGCAACAGTTGCGTCAGAAGGCTCTGTCTCAACTAGCAATCAGCGTCGATGACCTTATTCGTGAGACGTTTTAGTCATGGTCGATCGCCAGTCACTGATTCAGCAGTTGGTGGATTATCTTCAAACCACACCTGCACTGCCCGACTATCTAGCAGCCGAACCAGCGGTTGAAGATACCGTTGATCCGTATCAGATGGTGAGCGAATGGATTGCCCTGCGACAGGAAATGAAGCAACAGGGAAAACTCCTCCAGGTCGCTCAGGAACAAGGGCAGCGAGAACTGGAACGGCTGCGATCGCAAACCGAAGCCCTACAGCAGCAGCTGACGGACTGCCAACAGCAGGCAGCAACGAAAGTCTTGACGGCACTGGCGGCGCAAGAGAAGGGGTTTGGGAAAGAGCAGGAACGCTTGTTGCGTGGCTTGTTGCATGTACTCGATGCCCTCGATCGCGCCTATGACTACTGGGAAGAACCGCTTGAAGGAGTCTCTACACCGTCACTGTCGCCTGTCCCTGCGCTCCCAAATTTCCGTACTCGCTTTGCCCATTGGCTATTGAGGTTTGACCAGCCAACGGTGACTGTCAGCGCACAACCGGACTCCGCAAGCAAGGCACTGGCTGAACGGTTGCAGAGCGATCGCCAGGGAGTCGCACTCATTCGCCAAAATTTGCTTGACTTGTTGAAACAACAGCAGGTCACACCCATGCCAGCGCTGGGGCAACCGTTTGATGCACAGCGCATGTATGCGATCGGGCGACAGGCCAGTGAGGCTCCGGTTCAGACAGTCATTCAGGAAGTGACGCGCGGTTATCTCTGGCGCGATCGGGTCTTGCGAGAAGCACAGGTGATCGTGTCTGCAGGCCAGAGTCACTAGACGCTATGCTTAAAAACATTGCAGGGTTCAAGTGAGAGAACAATGAGTAGAGCCGTTGGCATTGACCTGGGCACCACCAACTCCGAAGTAGCGATCGTCGGAAAGGGCCAGGCGCGAGTCTTGCCGGATGAAGCCGGCGATCTTATCCTGCCATCGTGTGTGGGACTCAACGAAAGCGGTCAATTGCTGGTCGGGCGCGAAGCGTTACGGCAATATGCGGCCGCGCCAGAACGCACGGTTAAATCCATCAAACGCTGGATGGGGACTGACCACAAAACAACATTGGGCGATCGCGACTATTTGCCCCACGAAATTTCGGCCATCATTTTGCGTGCCCTCAAGCAACGAGCCGAAACCGCTCTGGGTGAACCCGTCACGCAAGCCGTGATTACGGTGCCTGCTTACTTTACTGATGCGCAACGACAGGCCACCAAAACAGCGGGCGAAATTGCTGGCTTAGAGGTGCTGCAAATTATCAACGAACCGACCGCTGCGGCGCTGGCGTATGACCTGCGATCGGACGAAACTGAGCGAGTTCTGGTCTATGACCTGGGCGGTGGCACCTTTGATGTTTCGGTGGTGGAAATCACGGGCGATGTGACCGAAGTCCTGGCCAGTCACGGCAATAACCAGTTAGGGGGCGACGACTTCGATCGCCGCTTGCAACTGCATTTCAAGGATCTGTTTCGCCAGCAGCATGGGGTGGAGGTGCCCGACGACCTCCCAACCAATGCCCGGTTACTGCGAGCCGCCGAGCAAGCCAAAATCGACCTTAGTAGCCATAGCTTCATCACGGTACGCGAGGTATTCCTGGGGAGCAAGGGCAAGACGGCTCTCCATTTAGACGCTGAAATTGCCCTGACTGACGTTGAAGCACTGATTCGCCCCTTATTGGACGAAACCCTGGAGGCGATCGATCGCGCCTTACAGGACGCCAAGGTGTCGCCAACGGAGATCGATCGCATTATTCTGGTCGGTGGCTCCACCCGGATGCCCTTAGTCCAGCAGATGATTGAAGCGCATTTGGGACAGGCTCCGACCGATGGGATTCAACCCGATCTATGTGTCGCGTTGGGTGCCTCGTTGCAAGCAGGGGTATTAGTCGGCGAGGCAGTGGATGCCATTCTGGTCGATGTGATTCCCCATTCGCTGGGCATCTCTGCCATCATGGCAAGCCCAATGGGGATTATGCCTGGTGTGTTCAGCGTGATCATTCCCCGCAATAGCGTCATTCCCACCTCTCGTTCCTCGGTCTACTCCACGTTTTCGGATGACCAGGAAGCGGTTGAAATTGAAGTCTTTCAAGGCGAAAATCCGATCGCTGAGGAAAATGTGCCCCTCGGGTCCTTTAAAGTCGAAAACTTGCCGCCCAAACCAGCCGGAAGCGTGCAGATCGAAGTGCATTTTGACTTTGATCTGAATGGTATTTTAACGGTAACAGCAACCGAAAAAGACAAGGGACAACAAACCAGTCTGACGGTTCGCAATGCTAGTGGTACACAACGCCTCTCCAGCCATGAGTTAAAACAGGCTCAAACTGATTTAGACATGCTGTTTGCGAAGACTGAAGTTCTGCATGATCTAGAGCTGACAGCCGAAGCGACTGCGATCAACTACAGCCCAGCATTGCAGGCATTGATCGAACGCGCCGAGCAAGCACTGGACACCCTGGACGAGGAAACCGCTGAGGAGTTACAGGCCTTGCTGGATCAAATTGAAGCGGCTGCCTCTGGAGGCTCAGACGAGGCTTTGGCAGCACTCCAGTCAGAACTGGAAGACTTCCTTTACTACGGTCTGGGCCGTACGGAGTCTTGAGTCAGCCGATGCAATGTCCTGTTTGTCGTGCCGCGTACCAGTTTGGTCAGGCATCCCATGCTTGTCGGCGGTGTGGAGCTGATCTGACAGCGCTCATTCAAATTCACGATCGCGCGCTCTGGCACTATCGACAGGCGATCGCCGAGCTCAAAGTCGAAGATTATCCAGGTGCCCAAATCCAGATTCAGCAAGCGCTAGCCTTGGATGGCAGACAAGCCATCTTTTATACGCTCGCTGGGCAGATCTCGGCACTTCAGGGAGAATGGCAACTCGCGATCACAGCCTGGAAACAGGCCCAACGGCTCGATCCCACTCATCCGATCGCTCTTCAATGTCTCAAACTGCTGTCAGCGGTTGCTCAACAAAACTGAGTCTCAGTGACCTTAGTGGTGCGGAAAAGTCCTGAAGCGTTGATATATGGGGAATCTCGCGGTAAGACAAGGGTGACAGAGCAGGGGA
>ENA-ORBV01006501-ORBV01006501.1-microbial-mat-metagenome-genome-assembly--contig:-NODE-6501-length-20578-cov-4.770743_pt1 | contig 20578 bp, 18 predicted proteins | sample MGYA00237777_ERZ505514 | MGnify/ENA primary metagenome ERZ505514 (study PRJEB26160, sample SAMN06269048) | microbial mat metagenome | isolation source: Oligotrophic lake microbial mat | place... | reverse complement strand
ACTTCCTGGGGCGAGTACGCCTTGTCGCGGATCTTCACCCAGGCCTCGCCGTTGTCGGCGCGGACGACCGCGTAAGAGGCCTTCGACAGATCCTGTTTGACCTCGTCCGAGTCCCAGGTGCGGCCGATGAAGCGCTTGATCGAGAAGATGGTGTTCTCGGCGTTCGTGATCATCGGGTTCTGGCAGTTCCGCCACCCCGAGATCTACGGCGCCTCCGCGGGAGTGAGCCCCCACGAAAGCGTCTGCCGCCCCACGGTGGTGGGCCGCAGCCTCAGACAGCGGCTCGGGTCGGCGCATGCATGGCCCACGGCGGATCGGTGGCCATCACGGCCACGTCAGCGCGCCCAGCATTGGAAAGCCATGCACGCTGATCAGCCCGGGAACGCGCCTCCGCCCGTGGTGGGTGGAATAGGAGGGACCGGGGGCGGCGTCATACCGTTCCCACGTCGTTTGCGTAGACCCGCAGCACCAATTGGGTAACGGTCGCCGACATAACGACGTCCGGCTCCGCCGCGCATCGGACCGGGGGGGAGCGCGGGGCGCCTGTGGGCCGGCAGCAGTTGACGGCCGCGTCGGTCGTGCCGAGTAAACTGCCGTAGACGGCGCAGAGCCTCGCGCAGGCCGAGCGGCCGCAGTTCCGCCCATTCCGCCGCGGAGCTCCTGAGAGGAGGCCGCTCAGCGCATCACGGATCTCGCACACGACGATCTTCCGCAGACCGCATCATGAAAAGCGCGAGGACTGTCGCGATATTGATGATACTCCACGTCGCACGCGGGAACTGGAATGTCATCAGCGGATTATAGATGATCGCCCCGATGCCACAGGCAACCATCCAACCGTACCTGCGTCGCGAGCGGGTGACGTAGAGCTGTAGCAGCAGGACGGCGCACACCACCCAGCGAAGCAAGATGTAGAAGCTGTAGGGATTGATCGGCACCAGCGCCCACACCAGCATGGCAATGGTGAAGCGCACGGCGGTTACAGACGTGATCGTGACTGCCGTCTCGTCCTCACGCAGCCGCGTCATGCTCCGGATCCCAGCGCAAATTCCCGGGGCATCATCGCATAAGGCATGGCCGCTTCACGACGTCATGCGCGCGGCGGCCGCGGAGATCACTCGCCCGGAGTATCACAGACGCCCCTATGTGTCAAGAGTCTGCGATTGCTCGCTATGCTGCAGCGGACGGCTGTGCCGCAGCGACATGATCACGCAGAAGCGCTGCATACACTTCACGCGCCACGTACCGCTTCAAGCATCGCATGATGTCCTTTTTCGAGAGACCCTGCCGTGTGCGTCGGAGGACGTAGTCGATGGTCGGTTGATGCCACTGCATGCGGACGAGGACGATGCGGTAGAGCGCAGCATTGGCTTGGCGGTGCCCGCCGCGAAACAGCCGGTGTCGATTTGTCACGCCGCTTGATGCTGGAATCGGACAGACGCCGCAGAGCTTCGCGAACGCGGACTCGGAGCGGATACGATCAGGATTGTCGCCCGCGACGATCATCATTTCTGCGGCGGCATCCGGACCGAGGCCAAAGGCCGCCCGGAGCGTCGGGACGGCCGCGGCGGTGATCGCGTCGAGGACCGTGTCGTGCTCGCGTATCGCCAGCGCGAGGGCTTGCCAACGATTCGCCAGCGCACGGACCGCGTGCTTCACCGAGGCCGTCGGTGTGACCACGGCGCCAGGGAGCAGTCGGGCACACCGCTCCAGCAGTGCGCGATCCGTCAGTGGTGCGAGCGCCTCGCGGAGCTCACTCGGTGCGTTGACGAGCAGCGTCTTGAGCGTGATGATGGCCGCACTTTTTGCCTTCACGGCGGAATCGCGGGCAATCTTGATTTGGCGGACCATTTCGGCCGCGCCATCCGCCGCTTTGGGAATGGCGGTCGCGATACCGGCCAGCACCGAACGGGCCGCGCTTTCGGCATCCATCGTATCATTCTTTCCATCCTTGCGGCGCTTGCGGCGGTCACAGTGACTGACCTCGACGACGCGTATGGCCTGGCGTCGCACGAAGCTGGTGAGTCCGGCGCCGTACGATCCCGTGCCTTCAATGGCGAACGCCTCCACCGTGCCGAGCGCTCGCGCCCAGGCGACCAACTCGGCGTACCCTGCGCCGTCAGCGGCGATGCTGCAATCTGCCAGTCGCGCGCCGAGCCGATTGATCGCGACGGCGACATGGGTCTGCTTGTGCGTATCCACCCCGATCAGGATGGCCGTGTGCGTGGCAGGAACGAGGTGGTGCAGTGTCATGGCGGAGCCCGAGAGAGGAGAGGCAGCGCCGCGTGGTCAGGCAGGTGGACAGGACTGTGATGGGTCGTGGTGCCAGGCCCCTATTCGGTCACAGCCCACCCGATCAGACGGCTTCGGTGGAGCACACCCACCGCCGCAGCCGACAGATCAATGCCAAGACACGAAGTCGGTCGTAGTTGGGGTCAGACTGCAACGGGAGTGCGCCGAAGTATGCTCACAATCGTAGGCGTCACCGCGACGACCGACCGAGGGAGCGACGCCGGCCTCGGTCAAACGGTCGGTGTAGCGAATGGACAAATACTGCGAGCCGCGGTCGCTGTGATGGACCAGCGAGGCATCGGTATCGCGATCACACAGCGCCTGCTCCAGCGCGTCGAGCGCGAGGTCGGTGCGCATCGAGGTCGAGGCGCGCCAGCCGACAATCCGGCGCGAGAACACATCGATGACGAACGCCACGTAGACGAAGCCGCGCCACGTTGCCACGTACGTAAAGTCGGCCACCCACAGGGCATTGGGCCGCGTCGCCGTGAACGCGCGTTGCACCAAGTCGTCGGGACGCGGCGTGGTCGGATCGGAGACCGTGGTGACGGCACGCCGGCCGCGGACGACGCCGCGCAGCCCCAGCTGTCGCATGAGTCGCGCGACCGTGCACCGCGCCACCACAATCGATTCCCGGTGCAGCGCCTTCCACACCTTTTTCACGCCGTCGACGCGGCGATTCGCACGTGACACCCGCGTGACGTCGTCGCTCAGGATGGCATCCCGCTTCGCCCGCACGGGGATCCGCTCCGGGTCCGTGTCGCGCGCCTTCACCTCGTAGGAGGTCGACGGAGCAATCGGCAGCTGCGCGCAAATTGGCTCGACTCCGTACTCGTCACGATGGGCATCAATGAAAGCCACCATCACGTCCCGCGGCGGTCGAGCTCCGCCTGGGCGAAATACGCCGCTGCCTTAAGCAAGATCTCATTGGCGCGGCGCAGCTCCTTGACCTCGCGCTCCAAGGCTTTCACCCGGGCCTCCTCGGCCGTGGTCGTGCCGGGCCGCTGTCCCCCATCGCGTTCCGCCCGCTGCAGCCAGAGCCGCAGGGTCTCCGGGGCACAGCCGATCTTGGTCGCAATCGACGTAATCGCCGCCCACGGCGACGCATGGTCCTTGGTATGGTCCTGCACCAACCGCACCGCTCGCTCACGCACCTCTGGGGAAAACCGGCTTCGCTTTGGCATGACTCCATTCTCTCACGAAATGGAGCCTCCGGGAATCCCGGGGCGATTCAGTATTCTGGCACGACGCTTCGCAAACAGCAAATCTTTTAGCTCTGGTACTCGCCCCGGCATGTGAAGCTGGGCCGGAACTAGTTTACGAAAATGTATTCGCGAGCTGGGAGCTTGTCCGCCCGTGTGTCGGAGGGGTCACGTATCTTCCGGATTACGTTGTGCGCGACCCAGCATGCACACGTCGATGACCTAGTGTAGTGTAGCAGAAGTCTCTTGCATAAGTGTGCGTTTCGTGCTACTATAGCACTATGCCTTTACCAGTCCGAAAGATCGTCCTGCGGCGCGGCGACCGCGACCGGTTGGAGCAGGTGGTGCGGGCGAGGACGGCCGCGCAGCGGGTCGTGGAGCGCGCGCAGATCGTCCTGGCGTCAGCTGCTGGCGACGCTGGCAGCGTCATCTGCGCGACGTTGCGCATCTCTCGACCGACAGTGACGCTGTGGCTGGATCGCTACGAGGCCGACGGGATCGACGGGTTGCTCGTGGACCGACCGCGGTCGGGGCGACCCAAGCGGATTTCGACGGCGGCGGAAGCCGCGGTGGTCACGCGGACGCTGCAGACGGTGCCACCGCAGGGCACGCACTGGAGCACGCGCCGCATGGCGGAGGTGACCGGCTATCATGGCACGACGGTCGCGCGGATCTGGCGCGCCCATGGCCTCAAGCCGCATCTGGTGCGGCGGTTCAAGCTCTCCACGGATCCGGCGTTTGTCGAGAAACTGCGAGACGTCGTCGGCCTGTATCTCGATCCCCCGCAGCGCGCCGTCGTTTTTTCGTTCGACGAGAAGAGTCAGATCCAAGCGCTGGATCGGACACAGCCTGGCCTGCCGATGAAGAAGGGGCGAGCCGGCACGATGACGCACGACTACAAACGGCATGGGACGACCACGTTGTTCGCGGCGCTCAATGTCGCGACCGGCGAGATCGCACAGCAGTGTATGCCACAACATCGGCACCAGGAGTTCTTGACGTTCCTCCGGCAGTTGGTGCGGCGCGTGCCAAAAGACCTCGCCATTCATGTCATTCTCGACAACTATGCGACACACAAACACGACAACGTGAAGGCGTGGCTACGGCGCAATCGTCGCGTCCACTTCCACTTCATCCCGACCTCTACGTCGTGGCTCAATCTCGTCGAACGCTTCTTCAGCGAATTGACGGAGCGCCAGATTCGCCGCGTCGCGGTCACCAGCGTTGAACAACTCACCGACGCAATCACCCAGTACATCGACGCTCGCAACGCGAATCCGCGTCCCTTCGTCTGGACCGCGACCGCGCAACAGATTCTGCAGAAAGTCGGCCGCGCCAACGCCGCGCTGGCCAACGTCGTCGAAACGCCCGACGCATCATGAAAGCAATTTCTGCTACACTACACTAGGGCCCTCCCGCAAAGGAGGTGTACGAGGGCTCACCTCCCGATGGTCCGCTTGCGCGCAGACGCAATCGGTAATCGTCGGAATGTCAGCGTGACTCTCCGGCGACACTGCGTATCCCCAATGTCGTCGGCAGCACCGAGCTTGGGGAGGACGCCTCCGAAATCGTCATCCGGCGGTCGGTCGCTTAGTGGGACAGCCCTATGTTAGAGAGGAGCCCGTTACCCGATCCGACTCACCACGCGCCGACGCGGGCGAGCTCGTCGAGCCAGGCGCGGGTACCCACACCGAGCTGCGCATCGCGCACGCGGCGTGCGCTCTCCCGGTCGATCGCGTCCCCGTGCGCGGCTGCATTTCGTAACGCGCCGAGATCGCGCAGGATCGCCGGCAGGCTCGCCGTCACCCAGTCGCCATTCCGGAGCAGGCGGGCGGCGTGGCTCCGCAAGCTGGCATTGTCATCAAGTGCCTTGGCCAGCGCGCCGATCCCGTGGATGCCACGCTCGAACACGTGCACGGTCCGACCGTCGATGTTCACGAGGCACGCATCATGTGGGAGGCGATGCGCGATCGCGCCGAACGCGAGCCCAAGCTGGACCTCGTATGCCTTCGCCAGATTGATGACCACCGGCGAGAAGTCGAATGCCGCATCGGCGCGGTGATCGCGGAAGATCTTCTCCGAGGTCGCCACGAACAGACGTGTCGCGGGGTCGAGCGCCAGCCAGGTCGACTCCCCGAGCACGTCATCGCGCAGCGAGGCCGCGACGGCCCCGACACCGGAAAGCTCGGCATCGAACTCCACCCAGAGCGGTCCGCCCGTCAGGCGTTCTCGCGTTTCGGGGTCGAACCAGCGCGCACCGTCTGCCCGCGACGTGAGCAGCGGCAGCTCGACCATCCCGCCGTAGAGCGAGACGGGACGGTCGGCGTAGCGCGTGTTGCGCAGCTTTCGCAACTCCGCCACCACGGCCCGCGTGTCGTCGAGCACCAGGCGGCGCACGTCGAAGAGCAGGAACCAGCAGTCGCAGGCGACGCTCTCCGGGTAGACGCCAGGTGGCACGTGCGGCCAGGTGACGTCGTCGTCGTCCCGCGGATCCTGCTTCGTGACCTGTGCCACATGCGCGACGTAGAGCGACCGATAGTCGGTGAGGTACAGGTGCACCTCGCGATCGGCAACGATTTCGCCCGCGTCCGACGCCTTCGCGTCACCTGCACCGAGCGAACTGTCCGATCCGCGGAGCCAGTCGTCCAGCTGCAGGATCTCGGGCAGGTGCACGAGCCCCTGCTGGCGATTGGGCGAGCGGATCTTTCCCCACCAGACGCACACGTCGTCCGCGTCGCCAAGCGCGCCACTCCGGTTGGCACGTGCCAGCGCGAGCAGCTGGCGCACCGTGGCCTCCATCGCGTCTGGCGTGCGCGTGGGGTCCCACACAGCGACCAAGTGACGGCCCCCTTCACTCGAGCTCATGAGAAGCTCACCGTCACGCGAGCATCGACGGCGTGTTGCTACTCTCGGTACGCCGCACGTTCACCGCCACGTCGGCGAGCAGACCGGAACGCTCGTGCATGCGTCCCACCAAGTCGTTCACGTCCGTGGCCTTCAGCACCCCGCTGGCGACGTCTGCCGACACGGCGGCAGCCATGGCAGCGCGAATCTCGTCCGGCCCGCGCACCAACTGTTCGTCGAGGTAGCCGTTTGTTATCAGATACGCGCGAAGACGGTCGATGATCCTCGTCTGCAGCCCGGGAGCTTCTCCCGCGTCGAGCCGTTGCAGAAGCGCGTTCGCACTGCCCCCGCATAGCGAGAGCACATCCAATACGCGTTCCAGAATTTTCGGGGAGAGGACTTCTGATGCCTCCAGCACCCCCCGGTCGACGGGCCGCTCCTGCCCGATGGCTGCCTCGGTGTGCATGGCATGCGCGGCCCGCGAGAGAGCGAGCGCGCGGCCGTACACTTTCGGATGGTCGGAAAGGATCTGCATGCCACCGTTCTCGACGAGGTTCCGCAGCGCGCCCCACGTCCTGATGCCTTGTACCATCAGCGAGTGCAACGCGCGCACATCCTCGACCAGGTACCAGAGCGGAATGCCATCGACCGTGTCCCTGCCCTGCCGCACAGGCGCAACCTGCAGCATCGCGCCGTATTCCGCATGCGTGGCGCCGTGCGGGTCTGGCAGCGCCGTGAGGTCGAGCGGCGGGAGCACGGGAGGCAGCGGCTCGGACAATCGCCGCTCACGCACCGCTCCGAGGTCGATGCGCGCGTGCGCGACGCCACGCGCCGTAAGCGCGACCATCCACTTTGCCACCTCGTCGCTCTGGGCCGTGAAGTACAGGATCTGCCGCCCCTGCTCGGCGAGCGTGATGACGCCGTCGATGATCGCCTGCGCACGATGATCGTCGCTCGTGCCGAGCAACTCGTCCATCAGGAGCGGCAGGCGGAGCCCCTGCTCCTGCGACTCGACGAACGCGATGCGCACCGCAAGCAGCAGCTGGACGCGCGTGGCGCTCGAGAGCTCGTCGAGCGAATGCCCACGCTGGGTCGTCTCGTCACGCGCGCGGAATGTGGGTTTCCCGTCATCCTGCAGATCGAGACGGTACCGTCCACGGGTGAAGACGGCGAAGAGTTCACGCGCGCGATGGAACACGACAGGACGATGCTGGTCGCGTGTGACCTGCTGCACGTGCCGGACGACGAGGTCGCCGAGCATGGCGGTCAGATCGCGTTCGCGCGCCACGCGGAGCTGCCCCTCGGCGTCGGAGAGGGTGGCCAGCGCCTCGACGACATCGCTCGACTTCCCAGCCTGCGACACGTCCTCGCGCAGCCGCGTCAATTCCTCCGTCACCGACTCCAGCCCCGCCGCCAGCGCTTCTGCCTCTGCCTGCCTCGCGAGCAGCTCATCCTCGGTGCGTGTGAGCAGGGCTTCGTCGAAGAGGGGCGTCGTCAGGCACAAATCACGTGCGGTCGCGACATCCCGAACAGCAACCTGCAGATCGTTCCGGACCTGCACGAATTCAGCATGTCGTGCGCACAGCGATTCCAATTCGATGTCAGCATCGGCCGTCAACCCGACCGTTGCGAGCAGTGTCGTGGCGGCCTTCGTGCTGGCAGCCAGCTCCGCATCATGGTCGCGTAACGCGCTTCTCGCTGCCTCTGCTCGCTGCTGCGCGAGCGCATGCCGCTTGACGCGCTCGTCGACGTCGGTGAGAGCGCCAGCTGCAACGACGACCGAGTCTATGGCCTGCGCCGCTCGAATCCCGCACGCGGAAGCGGCGACGCCGAGTGCACCGAGCGCTGACGCGCGCTGCGTGTGTGCCACGTGCAGGGCGGCCTCGGCGCCCGCGAGCGCGCCGTGCTCCGATTGCCAGTTCGAGATGCGCTCGAACAGCCAGCTGAGTTGACGCTCATCGGTGGCAGGATCAACCCCCAGTCGGTTGGCGATGGCCACTCGCTCAATGCTTAGTGCGCGGATGTCAGGCTCCAGTCCGGCGCGCTGCGCCGTCGCCTGCTCGCGCCAGAGGGCCTTCGATTCTGCCACTGCTGCCGCGGCGAGCTGCACGTGCAGCGACCGGAGCAATTCCTGCACATTGACGACAGCCCACGACGTCGGCGTCTCGAGGCGCAGCTGGGCGAAGTCGCGCTCCCGCTGCGTGCGTGGCGACGGTGCTCCCGACGTCGAGTTCCGGCGCGTGCCAGCAAAGGTCAGTCCGAGCGCGATGACGGCGAGCAGCGCGAACGCCGGGTGCCACCGATATGCGAGCAGCAGGGACGCAATCACGGCGACCAGCGCCGTCAGTCGGAGCATCAACGTCAGCGAGCGGTCAGGCCCTGCGGCGGGTTCGCCGTCGGTGAGCCACTGCCCGAGTATCAACGCGCCATTGCGCAGCTGCTCGTGGTTCGCAGGCGGTGCCGCGCCGGCTGCCCGACTCGTCGCCTCGTCGAACGAGTGCACTTGCGCCCGCAGAACCTCGGATCGGCGAGCAACATTCGCACATTCCCGAACGCCGTCAGCGTCAATGCCGGCGAGCTGCGTATCGGTGATGGAGGAGCCCAGCACCCGGCGAGCCTCATCGCGGCGCGCCGACGCCTCACTCCGGCGCCGCTCCGCGTCACGCCACCTGTCGTCGGCTCCCCGCAGTTGGGCGATCGCCTCCTGGAACGCGGGCACGGCATCACCCGGGAGTGCTCCATCAGGCAGCTCCACCAGCATCGCGTCCTGCGCATTCGTGGCGTCCGCTGCGGCCTTCTGTCGGCGGGCCTCGCACGTGACGATGGCATTCCGGTACCGGCACAGCTCCTCGTATTCGTTGCCCCGCAAGGTGTCGAATACCGGCGCAAATAATTTTACGCGCGCCTGCGCAGTCGATTCCGCCCGTTTAGCACGCACGTATGCAGCGGCACGGGCAAAATTCTTCGCCTGTGCGCTGGCCAGACGGACCGCGTCGCGTCGCGCCTCCAGCACACCGAAGTTGCCGGCACGGGCGTGCACCCCCGCCTGCTCAGCCTGCGCTTCGCGCAACGTCGTACGCGCTGCGTCCACCGCCTTGCTCTCAGCGTTGATGGTCGGTGGCTTACCCCGGACACCCATCTTTGCGGCGGCGGCGGGCAGATCGTAGCCGCCGACCGACTGACGCACGACTTCACTGGCGAAATCCGCGTCGGTGGCGGTCAGCAGATCGTGGAGGGACAGTCGGTACCGATGTTTCAGGCCTGGGGCTGGCAAGCCTGGCCGGTCCACGCGCAGGCCGTCGCGCTGCACGTCACTCCGGGTTCCATCGAGATCGACGACGTAATTTGCCTCACCGATGCGGTAGGTCGCCGAGACGCTCAGAGGACCTCCTGTATCGGAGGCCGGCCAGAGCACGGCCTCGATCGCTCGCGCGGTGCTTGACTTGCCGGACGCGTTCGGCCCGTGAATCAGCGTCACACCGGTCGAGAGGTCGTGCAGCTCGTAGCCGTCGACGATTCCCGGCAGTCTCGTGACCCGAAGTGTTGCGAGTTGCAGGGCGGGTACGTCCGGCATGACCGTCTGCTCGCTATCCGGTGGCTCGACGCGAACGTCGTCGGCCTCCGCGACAAGGACCTCGCTGGCGTGCGATTCGCTTATCTCAGACATGTCTCTGCATCAGCAAGGTGTCCAACAATGTGTTGGCCTGTGAAGCCAACAGCTGTCGCAGCGCGGTGTCGTCGTCGACACCGCTTGGCACATCTCCGGCCGACTGGCGAGCTTCTGGGCTGAGCGGCAGGCCACGATACGCACGCGTGCTGCGCACCTGAGCCGCCACGTTGCGCGCGTCGTGCAGCAGCGCATGCGAGGTTGCTCCCTCGGACGAGATCTCGATCAGCAGGCGAGCCAGTGCTCCCGGCGCGTCCGTGCCCTTCGCGATTTCAAGGAGGTCGTACTCGGGGCGCGTGGCATCGACCACCTGTTCGACGTACGCGGTCGCCTCGCCCTCGGTCCGGGTGTAGTCGCGGATCATGTCGTCCAGTTCCGAAGCCGCGCGCCCGTGCAGCGCCGTGCGTCCCGTCACGCGCAGCCGGATCACGAGATGTCGGAGCGGGCCGCTCTCGGAGACGATATGCGTCACTGCCGCACCCAGCTCGTTCACGACCGTCGTGCGAAGCTCGTCGCCGTCCAGCGCGCCGGTGACATCGATCGTGAGCGTTTCGTACCGCACGGTCGCGAGGGGAATCTGACGCACGACGGGAGGAGCCCCGGAGACGATATCCAGCATCCAGACACCGTGCAGGCCGGGCTCACCGGGATCCATCGCCTGAGGTGACCCCGGGTAGAGCACGGTCGCTCCGTGTGCGATCCCGTGGCGCGCTGGCGCATGCACGTGACCGAGCAGCCACACGTCCACTGGGCACGTGCGCAGGTCAGCAAGCCGCACTGGCGCGTAGCGACTGCCCGTGACATCCAGATCCGCATGAAGGAGTCCCAGCACCGGGACGTCGTCACGCACGACGCGCGGATACGCGGCCAGTGGATCGTCCGGCCAGTGCTCCGCCGGGAATGACCACCCGTCCACGTGCAACGATTCACCAGCGCGCGACGTGACCGTCTCGCGTTGCCACTGCCCTCCGCGACCAATCAGCCGAAACGATTCGCGGGCGAGCACCCGCTCGAGTTGCGGCAGCACGTCGAAGTCGTGGTTTCCCGCGACGGCAACCGTCACGATGCCGGACTCGGCGAGTCGCTCGAGTCCGCGCTTCAGCGGATCGAGCGCCTCGAAATAGCGGTTCGCGCGGTCGACCACGTCTCCGCTGAGCGCAAGCACCTCGACCTGCTGGTCGATAGCATACGCCACGACGTCCTCCCAAGCCCGCGCGCACGTGTGGGCACGGCCATCGACGCCATCGGGCAGGCGGGTCGGGCGGCGACCGATGTGGAGGTCACCGGTACAGAGCACGCGCACGGATGGACCTCGGGACGAGGGATACTCGACAGGCGGAGATCGGTGCTCGCAAAGTGTGAGCGGGCCAAGACCCCGAGAAGCGAAGAAATGCCGAACTCAGGCATTCCTCACGCCTGCGATTTGCGCTCAATCGGGTTGGCAGCGGTCCTACACGCTTGGCTCCTCGCCGGCGGCGGTCCACATGTCGTGCAACGCGCGGCCCGGACTGATCCGCTCCCGTTTTACGGTCGGCTGCACCGTCTTGAATGCCTCTTCAGCGGTCCGACCTCCGAACGCGACGTACATCATCGCCACATGCCATTGATCGATGCGCCCGACCGACGAGATGGACATCGCGTGCAGCATGCGGCCACCAGCGGAGGCGTCCCACATGCACCGCGCCACCTAATGCGAGGCCCCTTCGATCAGCCGGAGGGTCTCCGGGTCGCGCTCATCCTCGAAATACCGCTCCAGCACGCGCTCGAACACCGAGCCCGCTGGCGATACCAGCGCGAAGAGCGTCGCGCTCGAGTGCAGCTTGAGATCGTCCGGGCTTCCCAGGATCTCCCGTGCCGACAAGTCGCTGATCTGCAGCATTGCCTCGGCAACCTGCTCGAGCCGCGCACTCAGCCCCGGATGCGCGAGGTAGGCGCGCGCCTCATCCAGGCTCCGTAAGGCGTATCGACGGGCACGCGGGCTCGTGCCCAACCCGTCGAACTGCGGGAAGATGAACCACATCCAATGCGTTTCCTTGCGTCCGGCTCGCAATTCGGCGAGCGCATTCCGATAGTGGTCACGCTGAGCGTCCACAAAGCGGGCGAGGTCGAAGGGATCGTCGCTGATTGATTGGAGCATTGAACTGGCACGTCGACAGAAGGAAATTCAAGTGCACGCTCGCTCGACAGCACCTGCAATGTGACTCGGTCTGGCACAGGCGCCAACCTGGCCTGCGGTGCGACCGTGACCGAACCCGAGAACACAACAAACTGCTCAGGAACAGCGTGAACTGGCCGCCAACCTTCGGCGGCGTCCCGTCCACCAATTGAGTGAAACCGGTGCGTTGCGCGCCTCGACCTTCCCGCCGACCGCGAGGTTCCTTCGCGTGTCGACGTAGAACACTGCTTTGCCGTTGCGCGCCGCGCTTTACATCCGCGACAGCATCGGCTGTCCGGTGATCCCGGAAAGTCGTGCGGCCGGAGCAACATCAACCGTTGCACCGCACTCACCCACCCAAATTGGCCGGGCGAGGAGTTGAACCTCGGACCTCACTCAGGCGGTTCTGGAGATCGTGGAAGCTTGTTCGTGAAAGACATCAGGGCGAGGCCCGGAGTACGAATCCCGCTTTCCCCGAGCATCCACGGCTGTCGACGTAATGCTTTCACGTTGATGTCCATCCTCTCAGCTAGTCGTCCCGTTTTGTCGCGGGCAGAAACGTCTCATCGAGAATCATGCAACAAACCTCACATCGTCAGGGCATCGAGTGAACTGAATCTTCTGGGCATGGGCCAGACCCCTGAACTGCGGTGCTGCCGCCTCGCTGACATGTCGACCAATCATCTGGGAATAAACTGAGACAAACTTCCAGCTGTGGGGATTCTGTCGAAGCTCTCGAGTCAGAAGGTGAGCGACCTCGTGCATCGCAATGTACTTCGTCCGAAAGTCCGGCTTGGCTCCAAGGGTGTCGTTGCCTTGATGGGCGAACGCAACCGCAGTTGCTGTCGAGGCCAGTTCGACAAAGGTCAATGGCCTCGTCCGAGACCTCCTTCGTTGTGCGTAGTAGGGATTCTCCAACCCATCGACGAGAATCCATTCGCAATACTCCTGCCATTCCTGCTGCGGCATCGCCGCACACATGCCTTCAGCGTGGCTATTCCACTTGGCCCAGTAGATCGTTTCCAGGACGTACAGTCTTTGCTTCTGCGGGTCTGTCATCTGATTCAATACTCGGCAGCGGCTGTGTAGGGAATACAAGTACCAGCAAGGAAACGGACATGGGGAACAGCGCCCTCGCTGCTACAAGCCGCTACGCACAAACGCAGCCTTCGGTCGCCCGAGATTCACACGAACCGGGCTCGAGATCGGCGGGTCACGGCGGAGCTTCGCAGGATGGGTTGGACGGTCATGAGGGTGTGGGAGTGTAAGGTCGCTCGAAGCGCACGATTTGAGGATACGTACAGCCGGCGCTCGCGACCACGCCCCATACAGATTAGAACCGAAACAATTATCGACGAGCGCGATCGTCCTCCGTCAGCCGCGAGAACAAAGGCGCTTTACGGACTCAATTTCTGTTCCAACCTGCGTCCTAGATCAACTGCGGTGGTCGACGGGAAACGTCAGACAGCAAAAATTTCCCAGGCGGATAGCCGTCTACTCTCGTCGTCTTGATCTTCGCAGCGCGCATCAGACCGGCCTGCGCTGCGCATCGAACAGCTCGCTCAGCATCCGCTCAACGTATGACATCGGAGCGTGTTACGCCGAGCGCGCGGCCACTCGCTCCCACCTTGTCAAACGTTGGTCGCGGCGCCGACACGCGGGCAAGCGTCAGCGTCGCACTCCGAGAGGTCCACGCCCACGCCGAGCACGGCGCCCGTGCCGGTGACGGATTCGGTGTCGTCGTCGAATGACCCGCTGATGCTACCAAGACCGACGCCGGCCGTGAAGAAGAAGCCGCTGGTCAGCGATGGATACAGGCGAACGCGTGCGTCGAGCGTCCCGACCGTGAGCGTCGTGCCGTCGACGTTCTTCGACCAGCCCGTCGTCCCAACGCCGAGCAGCACGCGCGGCGAGATGGTGCCACCAAGGGAAAGACCGCCACTGAGGCCGTTCGTGCGATCGCAGCTGCTGCAGTCGGTCGAGCCGAGCGAGCCGGAGCCCAGGCCGCCGCTGAACCAGAAGCCCTGACGCCGGATCTCGGGGGAGTTCGCTTGGGCGTCCGCCGTCGCGGTCATCGCGAGGGCGGCGAAGGTCACGAGTGTCACTCGTGCGAGCATCGTCCGGACCATGTGCAATCTCGGCTGGAATCTGCGCTGGCAGCGTCGGCCACATGCCCGCAGGCATGATGGTGCGACGCAGGAGCCGTTCAGCTCACTGCGATCCAATGTGCGAGGGAGGTCTGACAGCGCTCGTCGCTTACACGCTGGGGAGCGATGTCTGCGACCGGAGGACGAACCGGCGTTGTGGCGAGAGTGCTCGACCACCGCGTGAAGCACCCATTCCGAGAACGCGGTCGTTGGGCATCCGTGGAGCCGCACGATGGATCCGGGCTCGGATTCGGACTGGGACTCGGACTGCACGGACCCGGACTGCGCGGACCCGGACATCGGCCGTCACGTTGATCCGCATCGGAGCTGGTTTCGACGCCTCTGTCCGCCCCCAGTATCAGCCCCCCGCGCGCAGTGCCGGCACCGCCTCTCCCCTGCGGGCTGCCGATGGCTCGCCAGCTGTGGTGGCCGGTTTTGCGGTGTCGATCAGTGGCCGGATTCGACGTGCGCACCGAGGCCGACGAGGCGCCCACGGACGACGCACGCACGCCCCATCCAGCGTCAGCAACCGTCGCCGCGAGGACCAACGCCGCTTGCAGGGTTACGTATTGGGCAAGACGGAGGGATCGCCGCGGACCGCCATCGATGTCCGGCGCCAGCATGACGTCCAGCCGGCTTAGCATAGACTGCGCATGTCGCAGAGCCTTTCCCCCCAAGGGGGATCCTCTGCACGGGGTGTGTTTTCCCCCCTTTTTTCCGCTTTCCAGGCGTGCGCCAACAACCGCTCGGCCACCAGTCCTGCTCCAGCCCTGAAAACACACCAGGCGCCCTCGTCAATGCGACGCAGCGCCCGGATCCAGCTTCCTGCACGGACAGGGTGGGATTCGAACCCACGGTACCGTTTCCGGCACGCCGGTTTTCGAGACCGGTTCCTTCAACCGCTCGGACACCTGTCCAACGACGCTCGACAACGCTCACCAACCAGCGTAGCAGTTGATTCTAGACACTTCCGGGCGGTGGGTCAACGGACGCGGCCGCATCTGCCGAATGGCGGCGACCGCTGAAGAAGGTGCGCAGGAGCGCTCCAGCCTCGTCGTCAAGCACGCCGGACGCCACTTCTGGACGATGATTGAGGCGCGGATGTCGCAACACATCGCCAACCGATCCCGCCATGCCAGCCTTCGGATCCCACGCCGCAAACACCACCCGGTCGACGCGCGCGAGCACCAATGCGCCCGCACACATCGCGCACGGCTCGAGCGTCACATAGAGCGTACACCCTTCGAGACGATCAGCGCCGCGCACCGCCATCGCCGAGCGCAGCGCTCGAAGCTCCGCATGCTGCGTCGCGTCGCCATCGTGTCGCATGGCATTCGCAGCCACCGCCAGCAGCGTCTCACCCGAGACCACACATGCCCCAACCGGAACTTCGCCGGCCTGCGCCGCGATCCGCGCCTGCTCGAGCGCCACGCGCATCCACGCCTCGTCGCCCGGACGCGCAAACTGGCTCACGCCTGTGCCGCCGGCTCCGCGACGGTCGCCGGCTCCGCGACGGTCGCCGGCTCCGCGACCTGACGGGTAAAGACCAGCGTATTCCCGTCACCGGGCGACGCCACGACCACGTCACCGTCGTGCAACGTGCCATCGAGCAGTGCCAGGGCCAGCGGATTCTGCACCATCCGCTGGATCGTGCGCTTCAGCGGCCGCGCACCGAAGGCCGAGTCGTAGCCGTCGCCAACCAGCATTTTCTTCGCCTCGGGGGTCAGCGTGAGGCTCAGCTTTCGCGCCCCGAGCATCGTATCCAGCTTGACCAGCTGCAGATCGACGATCTCCGCGATCTGCTCCTCGCCCAAGGGCCGGAAGACCACGACGTCATCGATGCGATTGAGGAACTCCGGCCGGAACTGCTGGCGCAGCATGCTCAGCACCTGTGCTTCGACCAGCGCCCACTCCTCAGCGTACCGTTCGAGAATCACCTGGCTGCCGATGTTGCTGGTGAGGATCACGACCGTGTTCCGGAAGTCGACTGTCCGCCCCTGCGAATCGGTGAGGCGACCGTCATCGAGCAGCTGCAGCAGCACATTGAAGACATCCGGGTGCGCCTTCTCGATCTCGTCGAAGAGCAACACGGAATAGGGTCGGCGACGCACCGCCTCGGTCAGTTGCCCTCCTTCATCGTAGCCGACATAGCCTGGTGGCGCACCGATCAGGCGTGCGACGGCGTGCTTCTCCATGTACTCCGACATGTCGAGGCGCACCATCGCGCGCTCGTCGTCGAACAGAAAATCAGCCAGCGCACGCGCCGTTTCTGTCTTGCCGACACCGGTTGGACCGAGGAAGAGGAAACTGCCGATCGGACGGCTCGGATCCTGAAGGCCCGCCCGGGAGCGCCGCACCGCGTTCGCGACCGCCGACACCGCGTCGCGCTGGCCGACGACACGATGCGCGAGCTCCTCCTCGAGTTTCGTCAGGCGTGCACGTTCCGACTCGAGCATCCGCTGCACCGGGATACCCGTCCACTTTGCGACCACGGCAGCGATGTCGTCATCACCCACTTCTTCCTTCAGGAAGCGACGCCGGCCGTCGCGCACCGACACGACCGACTCCGCCTCCGCCAGTTGGCGCTGAAGCTGCGGGATCCGCCCATACTGAATCTCCGCCGCCAGCTGCAGGTCGCCGCTGCGAGCCGCCTGTTCGGCATCAGTGGTGGCCTGATCGATCGCCTGCTTGATGCGACCGACATCGCCCAATGCCTGCTTTTCCTGTTGCCACTGCGCCTTCATGGTAGCGCTTTGAGTCTTGAGTTCGGCCAGCTCGCGTTCGAGCGCGACGAGGCGCTCACGGGCGGCGGCGTCGGTCTCCTTCTGCATCGCCTGCCGCTCGATCTCGAGCTGCATCACGCGCCGTTCGACTTCATCGATCGGCTGCGGCAACGAGTCGATCTCGATGCGCAACCGGCTGGCGGCTTCATCCAGCAGGTCGATCGCCTTGTCCGGCAGAAAACGGTCGCCGATGTAGCGGTTCGACAATGTGGCCGCCGCCACGATCGCACTGTCCGTGATCCGCACGCCATGATGCGATTCGTACCGGGCCTTGAGACCACGCAGAATCGCGATCGTGTCATCCAGCGTCGGCTCGGGAACCATGACGGGCTGGAACCGGCGTTCGAGTGCCGCGTCCTTCTCGAGGTGCTGGCGGTACTCGTCGAGCGTGGTGGCGCCGACCACGCGGAGTTCGCCTCGCGCGAGCATCGGCTTCAGCATGTTGCCGGCGTCCATCGACCCTTCCGCCTTCCCGGCGCCAACGAGGGTGTGCAGTTCGTCGATGAACACCACGATTTCGCCCTGGCTGTCGACGATCTCCTTTAGCACGGCCTTCAGTCGTTCCTCGAATTCGCCACGGAATTTTGCGCCCGCGATCAGTGCCCCAAGATCGAGCGAGAGCAGTTTCTTGCCGCGGAGCCCCTCGGGCACATCGCCGTTGATGATCCGCTGGGCCAGACCTTCCACGATGGCCGTCTTGCCCACACCGGGCTCACCGATGAGCACGGGGTTGTTCTTCGTCCGACGCGACAGCACCTGAATGACACGACGAATCTCGTCGTCACGACCGATGACGGGATCGAGCTTGCCATCGCGTGCGCTCTGGGTGAGATCGCGCGTGTACCGTTGCAATGCCTGATAGCGATTCTCCGGCGACTGATCCGTCACCTTGTGTGTGCCGCGCACCGCCTTCAGCGCGGTGGCCAGCGCTTCACCGGTCGCGCCGAGGTCGAGCAGCAGCGCACGGCTATCGGTCCCTTTCACATTCGCCAGCGCGAGGAGAAAGTGCTCCGTGCTGACGTAGTCGTCGCCGAGCGCCTTGGCATCCGCATCCGCCCGATCGAAGACCTGATTCAATTCGCGCGACACCTGCGGCTGCGCATCGCTCTGCTTTGGATACCGGGCGGCCTCGGCCTCGGCGCGCTGTTTCAGATCCGGCACCTTGACGCCAGCCTTCTGGAGCAGCGGCACGACGATCCCGTCCGTCTGCGCGATGAGCGCCAGAAGAAGGTGCAGATCGTAGACCAGCGGATTGCCAGCACGGCGCGCCAGCGCCATAGCGTCGTTCACAGCTTCGCCGGACTTGATGGTAAGGCGATCAGGATTCAGCATCGGGCAAATGGGCTCAGGGTAACGCGACACGATAGCTGTACGGGCAAGTCCGGGTGCAACCGGAAGGCCAGAAGGGACTGCCGGACACGAAGTCCTACGGCGGCCACCATGGCAGAAGTTGCGCCGTGCTGGCAGGGCCTTGCACCCTGACGGGGGTCGTTGGTACGCTCAGCTCATGCCGAACGCACTCCGCCTTGCCCTGCTCTGCCTGCTCAGCCTGTCGGCGTGCCGAAGCCGAACCGCAGATCTCGGGATGTCCGACAGCGCATTCGTGCAGGTCATGGGTGAGCTCAAGGCCGTCGCAGACGCTCCCAACGTTACCGAGCCACTGCGAGCGCAACGGCGGGAAGCGGTGCTGCGCAAACGTGCCGTCACCGCTTCCCGGCTCGAGAAACTGACCGCTGAGCTCACGGCGCATCCGGCGCACGCGCGACGGCTCTGGAGCGCGATCGAGTTCAAGGCGCAGAAACTGCTTTCGGTGCCCAACTGACGGGGTGACGAAAAGGGCGCGTCCGGACTTCCGGAACGCGCCCTCAGCGCCGCACTCGCAGTTTCTTGACGATCGCCCTGCCATTCACTTCGAGCCGCAACAGATAGATGCCTTCTGGCGCGTCACGTTGCGTCCCCTCTACTCGGCCATCCCAGTAGCCCAGATACTGCCGACAGGTCAACATCACTCCATTCAGCCGCCGCGCTCCCTCCAACTCGCCACCCGGGCCGGCGAGTGTAGCAACCGCAACCTCCTGCGCGAGGAGGTTGTAGATACGAAGCGTCACCTTGAACTGGCGCCTCGTGTCTCGGCAGTCGGGCGGATCCCCGACGAAAAAGGGGAACCGGGTCTCGCCTGCCGTCGGATTCGGAGAACTTTGCCCAAGGTCAAATCCGTCCGGACGAAGTCGCGCCGGTGGTTGAGCCGGTACGACCAGCGCCTGGGCGAATCCAGCTCCGGGCAGTGCGGCGGCGAGGCACACAGCCAGAAGCCGCGCGAATCTCCGCCAGGACATACACACTCCAAACGAACGAGAAAGGTTGCTGATCGACCTCGAAAACGGGGAAAAGTGTCCTGCACCTGCAGTGGAGCCTAGGACACGGTGGGACCCTCGTCAAGCAATCGACGGCGGCATCGCCCGATCCGTCTCAGTGGGTCAGCCCCGTGCGGTCCGGCCAGCCTTTCCAGCCGTCAGGCCGTGGCCCAGGCGTCGAAGGCCCGGAGCGGCCGCCCTTCAGTCAGGTGCGCATGCACGAAGATCCGGAGCAGTCGCTGGTGCGCTCGCTCCGTGGGCTGATCCATGCCACTCGACATCCCCGTATCCGTCTCCAGCCACTCCCGGAGCTGAGCGCGCGCCGAGGCCGGTAGCTGACGGGACGGGACGGCGAGCGCGCAGCGAGGGCAGAGAGTCCCTCCCGCCTCGGCGCTGAAGGAGACGTCCCGGTCGGGCGGTTGCGCTGCATCACACCGGACACAGGCGTCGAGCGCCGGGCTGAATCCAAGCGTACCGAGCACGCGCCAGACCGCACGGACGGTCGCCAGCGTTGCGTTGTCCTCGGACGCGATCGCATCGAGGCCCTCCCGCAGCGCATCAAACGCATGCTGCGGTGTGTCGTCCTCGCCCGCGACGCGCAGCATGACTTCAGCGAGGGCTGACGCACCTTCGAACCGCGGCAGCGATGTGCCAAGCGCGACGCGCGACCGCACGACATCGAATCGCGCCAACGTGTGCAGGTCGCGACCGACGCGCGCTTCGTACTGCACTTCGCCTTCCGCAAACAGGTCAACGGCAGACCCGAAGCGGCGCTGAGACGCTCGCGCGCCACGGGCGAGCACTGATTGGACGCCAGCCTCGCGCGTCGCGAGGCGCAGGATGCGCGACGACTCGCTGTAGTTGAACGCGTGGAGGACGATCGCGGTGGTGACGATGGGAGGCACAGCCGGAATCTACCGTGGCAGCACAGGCCGCCCGAGGTCAGCCGGGACGACGCAGCGGTACGAGTGTCGGCGCACCAACCGCTGGATCGTGCGAGACCACCAACGGCCAGCCGTAGACGGCTTCGAGCGTCGTGGCCTGCATCACCTCGCGTGGTGTGCCCGCCGCTGCGACCCGCCCTTCGTGCATCAGCACGATCTGGTCGGCAAAGCGAGCCACCAGCGTCAGCGT
>ENA-ORBV01006500-ORBV01006500.1-microbial-mat-metagenome-genome-assembly--contig:-NODE-6500-length-20583-cov-7.264167_pt1 | contig 20583 bp, 23 predicted proteins | sample MGYA00237777_ERZ505514 | MGnify/ENA primary metagenome ERZ505514 (study PRJEB26160, sample SAMN06269048) | microbial mat metagenome | isolation source: Oligotrophic lake microbial mat | place... | reverse complement strand
TTTCAAGCAGAAGACGGCATACGAGATTCGCCTTAGTCTCGTGGGCTCGGAGATGTGTATAAGAGACAGGAATGCGCCGACATCCTTAGCGAATTCGTCATCAGCTGTCGGCAAAACGCGTTCTTTAATATCCTTCACCGTCACCTGGAAAGTCGCGGTCTTACCGCGAAGCTTCGGGTGCGGGTGTTGCTCAGAAAGCAGGACGTCGATGTTCACCTGGGAAGCGACTTCCTTGCCAAGCAGGCCCTGCTCAATTTCTTTAATGAGCGAGCCGCTGCCAAGCTCGACCTGAAAATCCTGGGCGCCGGCGTCCTTCACCTCGCGGCCGCCAGCGGTGACCACGAAATCTATGGTGACAACATCGCCATCTTTCGCCGGCCTGGCTTCCTTGGGGACCTCCAGCGTCGAATGCTCGCGTCGCAGACGATCAACAGCTTCATCGACGGCCTGCTCCTCAACTTTGAGCAGTGGTCGTTTCGCTTCAAGACCTGAGTAATTAACCTCGCTTATCTGAGGTATTACTTCGAAGCGCGCCTTGTAAAGAAACGGCTGATCCTTCACCAACCTCTGAGGCTCGAAAGCCGGAGTGGTGATCGGCTGCACGTTCTTTTCAGTGACGGCACGCGGGAACGTTTCATCGACAAGCCGCTGGGCAACATCCGCCGCAACCCTGGCCCCGAAGACCTGGTTGATGATCGCGCGAGGCGCCTTGCCAGGCCTAAAGCCTTTGACTTTTGCGGACTTAGAAAGCAAGCTGAATGCTTTTTCAAGCTCTAGCGCGACACGCTCAGCAGCGATTTCTACGTCGAATTCAACAAGAACGGGACTAAGTTGGTTGACCTGAACCTGCATTTTAGCGAGGGGCTCCAGTGCCACGAGCGAAGAGCTTGGTCAAGAGTGCTGCAAGCCGCCGTCTGCCGCATTGTGTGCGAGACGTTTTATTCGTGCACAAAATAGTTTGACCCCTGCAGAGGAGGCAGCCCCGCAGGGGTCGGGTCCGGGAGAGGACCAAATTCATGAAGGAGAGGCTCGACGCCTACTCGTCATCCGAGTAATCGTCTTTGTCTTCGTGCTCGGCTTCCCAAAGTGACGCCTCAAAGGGATCCATATCGAAATCGTGGTCGCGATCTGCTGGGTCCAACTCTTCGAGAGACCAGCCGGCGCGGGTGGGTGGCCGCAATTGTTCTCGCTCGAAATCAGCAAAGTTACCGTAGCCCTGAGATGCCATTTTTCTTTCGCTCCTCGGTGCAGAGGTTGCCCGTCGGCCCCGTTTCAGACTTCCCAGCACAAGCGCCGTTGAGCCCGAAACATCCAAGAAAACCACTCACACCTACATCTGCTCACACAGTACGACACCCACTGGGAGCAGCCAAGAAAACCACCAACCTTCCCTTCATTTCGATAAGACTCTCGGACTTCTGATGGCCACCAAACGACAGATTATCGCTATTGCGAACCAGAAGGGTGGGGTCGGTAAGACGACAACGGCTGTCAATCTCGCCGCGAGTCTGGCGGCTGCGGAGCGTCGAACGCTGCTGGTCGATATGGACCCGCAATCCAATGCCTCAAGCGGCGTCGGTATACGGCCCGGCACCGTGGAGCGCAGCATCTACGACGCGCTGATCGGCGCCGCGAGTCTGCGCGACGTGATCGTCCCTACGGGCATACCGACGCTCGACATTGCTCCGGCCACACAGGACCTAACGGCGGTGGAGTACGAACTCTTCGAAGAGGACCGCGGCACGCACCTACGCAAGCTGTTGAGAAGCGCGGATACTGAAGCGTATGATTTCATCTTGCTCGACTCACCTCCCTCATTGGGCGTGCTCACCCTGAACGTGTTGGTGGCGGCGGATCGCGTCATTGTTCCACTTCAACCCGAGTACTACGCGCTTGAAGGGATCACGTACCTCATGGCGACCATCGATCGCGTTAAGAGGTCGCTCAATCCTGAGCTTTTGGTAGAGGGCATCGTGTTGACCATGTGGGACCCCCGCAACCGTTTAGCTCATCAAGTTGCCGAGGAAGTGCGCCGCCATTTCAAGGTGTTTGACGCCATTATTCCGCGCAACGTACGCTTGAGTGAAGCACCTTCGCACGGGCTGCCCGCGCTCCTGTACGACGTGCAGAGTCGGGGTGCCCAAGGCTACCTCAGCCTGGCGCGGGAGCTGATCGAGGCGCAACTATGACCCTCGCCAAAAAGCCGCTGCGCGGCCTCGGTCGCGGACTAGATGCACTGTTACCTGTCCGGGAGCCCCCCGCTGCGAGTGAGCCCGGCAAGAGCTACGGCGACAACAACGTCTTCCTGTGCGCCCTCGATAAGATCCGGCCTCAACCTGGGCAGCCTCGGCAATATTTCGACCAAGAGCGGCTCGCTGAGCTTGCCAGCTCTATCGCGGAGCACGGCTTGCTCGAACCCCTGGTGGTCAGGCGAACCACCGCGGATGCCTTCGAGCTCATCGCGGGTGAACGGCGCTGGCGTGCGGCGCAGAAGGCCGGCCTGCGTGAGGTGTTGGTCGTCGTTCACGACGTCTCGACCAAAGCCGCTTACGAGTTAGCGCTGATTGAGAACGTTCAACGCGAAGATCTCAACCCCATTGAATTTGCTGAAGCGCTCGATCGCCTGCTCAAAGAGCACCAATACACCCAAGAAACGCTGGCACAGCGCGTGGGGAAAGATCGCTCTACCATTGCTAACGCGCTCCGCCTTTTGCGTCTCCCGGCCGAGCTTCGGATGAAGGTGATGACGGGCGAGCTGAGTGAGGGACACGGGCGCGCGCTACTCGGGGCACCCGACGATCGGCAGTTACAGCAGCTAGCTGAAAAGGTGCTCCGCGGGCACCTCAGTGTGCGCCAGACCGAAGCCCTGGTGCGCCAAACTAAACATGAGAAGAAAGAGCCTAATGGCGGAAAGAGCGAAAAAGACGGCAAGAGCGTCTCTGTCCGCGACCTTGAGACGCGCTTGCAGCGAAAGCTGGGGACTAAGGTTGAACTCAAAGATCGCGGTGAAAAAGGCGAAATTGTGGTGAAATATAGCTCTTGGGACGAGCTCGATCGGATCCTTGAGCTGTTGCTCTGAGATCCGAGCCCTTAACTCACTTGCTCTTCTTGGCGCCCTTCTTCGCGGCGGGCGCCGCAGCCACCGCTTCTAATTGCTTTTTCGCGCGATCAACAAACTTGGGATCGCCGCTCGCGACAACTTTTTCAAGTTCCGTTTGCGCCTCTTTGAACTGCTTGTTCTTGAAGTGCGCCATCCCCAGATAATAGTGCGCCGGAGTGTAATCAGCCTTGATCGCAAGCGCGCCGTTGTAATCGGCCAGCTCGGCCTTGGCATCGAACGGCGTTACCTTCTGACGGCAGAGGCCGCGACGCACGTAAAACTCGGGATCCTTCTTCAGCTCAAGCGCCTTATCGAGTGCGCCCACGCACTTGTCGTAAGCTTCCAGCTTCGCCAGAGGCTTCGACATCGCCGCCAGCATGTCGGCATTCTTGCTTTTCAAGAGCTTCTCCCACTCTACGAGAGCCTTATCTTTTTGACCCAGGGCCGTCAGGATTTCGGCGTATGCGTAGCGAAAACCCTCATCCTCGCCCTTCACCGCCAAGAGTTCTGAATAAGACTTGGCGGCGTCATCGAGCTTGCCTGCTCCCTGCTCCGCGATCGCGCGGTTTCTCATCAAGTTGAAATTCTTGGGGTCAGTTTTCAAACCGATGTTTACTGAGATCAGTGCGCCTTCGTAGTCTTTGTTATCCAAGAGCAGTGCGGAGAGGTTTTCCGCAGCTTCGGTGAGCTTTGGGTCGAGCTCCAAGGCCTTCCGATAGTGGATCGCGGCGCCGTCCTTATCATCGAGCCCTTCGTCGGCAACGGCGAGATAAAAGTGGGCCTTCGAATTTCTCTCATCGTCCACCAGTGCCTTTTCGAGCAGCTTCTTCGCCTCCCCGTAGGTCTTGGTTTGAATCAGCTTGATCGCCGTCTCGACGCGCTGGGCGGGAGAGGAGTTTGCGTCGCTCTCTGGTTTCTCCGCGTTGATGGGAGCTATGTTGTTCGCGGTGTGGCTCGGCTTGGCGGGGCCACAGCCTGAAGCGATGCCGAGAGCGAGACTGGTGTAGACGAGCTTTTCAAGATGCGATTTCTTCATGGCGCTTTGGCCCCTTCAAGATTGGCTATGGTCGATTGCAGTTGGTCCTTTAACACTTGAAGCCGGCTCGGGTCAGTCACTTTCTCCCCGCCCGCATCTTGCACGTAAAAGACGTCAGCAACCTGGTTACCTTCGGTGTTGATCTTTGCGAAAGAGATGGTCAAGCCGGCAGCTTGAAGCGAATTCGACAGCCAGAAGAGCAGCCCTCCCTGATCTTGCGTGATAATTTCAATCACAGTGTGATCGCTCGCTGCACGATTATCGAAGTTAATTTCGGTGGAAACTTTAGGCAGAGGGCGCTCCGACGTGCGCGTGCGGCCCTCAGGACCCATCACCAGTGCGGCGGCCGATAGCTCCCCAGCTAACAGGCGATCGAAATCGCGCTCCAGGCGCGGCAATGCCGCACGTGCCGACGCGGTGCTCACCCCGCTTCTAACCCAAAACAGATCGAGCGCCCGCGTGCGCCCGTAGCCATCTTTGTAGGAATAGATCTGCGCGCCGACCACCTTCAATCGACTCGCCGCCAGGGTGGCCGTCATCATCGCCAGCAAACCAGGCCTATCATCCGCAATGATTCCGAGCTCTAGGTACGGCTCGTCGGCGCGGATCGCTTGCACCGAAAAATGGCGCTGCTCCGCCTGGCGCGCGAAGCGCGATTGACGCACAATTTCCTCTGGATCGTTGCCGTAGAGATACCTGTCCGGCATCGAGTTCAAATAGTGCTCTAAGAACGCTTGCTCACCTTGGGCTGGGCAAAGCTCCAACACGTGCCGGCGAATCGCCTGGGCACGATCCGTTCCCCGAAGGCTCTCGGGGCCCTGCTCAATATACAGCTTCGTAGCAAGATAGAGGTCTTCCAGCATGCGGGCCTTCCAGGCGGTCATCGCTTGCGGGCTAGTCGTTGAAACATCTGCCACTGTGAGCAGGTAGAGGCTCCGGAGGGCCTCCAGACCAGCCACTTCGCCTGCGAACATCTCCAGAGTGTGAGGGTCATCAATGTCTCGGCGCGTAGCATCCTGATACATGCGCAGGTGCTTACGGATCAGCAGCTGAACCTCAGCGATTTCGACCGCTGAGAACTGGAAGCGAGCCAAGATCGTTTCCGCCAGAATCGCGCCACGCTCAGCGTGATTGCGGCCACCGATGTCTTTGCCAACATCATGGAGCAAGGTTGCAAAGAACAAGACCTTGCGATCTGGCAGCTCAGCCGCCAAGCGCGAGGCGAGCGGATGATCCACCGCGCATTCCCCGCGACATAGTGCCCGCAGCTTATCGACCGCCTCCACGGAATGCACATCCACCGTGAACACGTGATAGATGTCGTGATGCACCCGCCCCACCACAGGCGCAAATTCGGGGATCATGGCCACCAACAGGCCCACATCGTGCAGCTCCTTCAGCACCGAGCCGCCACGCAGTTCGGTCAAGTGCACAATCGTTACCAGGCGCCGAAAAATCTTCGCGGCCTCCTCGCTTTCCCGCAGACGTTCTACAAACTCTGGGCTGTTCAACAGGCGGGCGATCTGGTCCTTCGCGAACGCGTCCACCTTGGCGCCGCGCTTCACCGCTTCTTGATAAACGCGCAAGGCCAACGCCGGATCGTTTTCGAGATCCGCCGGCGCGACGATCGACACCTGATCGTTACTGAGCTTCATCCCCTGCCCCAACGCAGATTCACGCGGCCGTGAACGCGGCGGCGGCTCGGCTCGAGCCAAAATCAGCTCGCGCGAGCGCTCCAGCGTGCGCGCGTGCCGATAATAATCGCTCATGAACCGCTCGACGGCTGGCCCGCCGTCGCCATACCCCAGCTCCTGTGCCAGCAATTCTTGACGATCAAAACTGAGACGATCTGAACGCCGGCCCGCATGCAAGTGCAGGAGATTGCGGATCCGCCAGAGTTGGCGCGATGCTTCGTCGATCGCCTGAAGCTGTCGAGGCACGAGCACGCCGTGCTCAACCAACTCAGAAAGTTCGCGAACCCGCCAACGTGCGCGTGCTACCCAATGAATGATGTCGAGGTCACGGAGGCCACCCGTGCCATGCTTCACATCCGGCTCAAGCAAGTACACCGAGTCCCCGTAGCGTTCGTGCCTCTCAGCCGCGCGTGCGGCGAGCCGTTCCAAGAAGGTCTGAATCGATTTCGGCCCAAAAATACCATCAAAAGCACGGCTCAGCATCTTCTCGGTGAGCGCTGAATCACCGGAGATATGGCGCCAATCGAGCAGCGTCGTGGCCGTGGGCAGGTCTGTCTTGGCCAGCTCCAACATGTCTTGCCACGCCACAATTTGGTGACCGATGCTGAGCCCCGCGTCCCAGAGGGGATACAAAAGCGCCTCCCCAATAGCTTGTGCCTTCTTGGGACGTTTCGCACACAGAATACGCACGTCGAGATCGCTGTGCAGGGCTATTGTTTCTCGCCCGTAACTCCCAACGGCGGCCAGCGACACCTCCATCCAGCCGTTCTGGGTTCTCATTAATCCTTCGACGGCAGCAAATAGGGAGCACAGCACGCCATCCAGGACCTTTGAATTGCGACGAGCTGCCACGATGCCACACTCATCCCCACCCGCACGAATCATCGCCTCCACATCCGCTCGGTGGCGGACGATGTAACTCTTCAATTCCGGCGCGAGGCTCGGCGAAACGCTCTCCAACAACTGCGGAGGGCTCGTGGGTGGCACACTGGTTCTGGAGGTCATTCGATGGGGGAAACCGGGCCTAAAAAGGGCTATGACTTATAGCGCGGGCTTCGATAACGGATAGCCCAAGGAACGAAAGCTCTTAGGGTTGCCCCTAATTTAACGACAAATTGGGCTGAGTTGGCTCATTTTGAGGATGCATTGCGCTGCTGACACGAAGGCGGCGTGTGCTACCTTCTTAGAATGTTGAAAAGCTGGCGCATGGCGCTTTTAGTGGGTTTGGGGCTCCTCACGGCGAGTCCCGCCGTGGCCGGGATTGCGGAAGCCGTTAGCTTGGATCAATTGATGCTTGAAAGCCGGCAGGTCGTGGTGGGGCAGGTTTTGGATTCACACAGCGTGCGAGAATCCTTTGGGGGGCGGCCCAGAATTGTGACCTATTCCCGGGTCCGCGTCGAGGAACGCTTGGCAGGCTCTCCGGGGGATTCCGAAGTCATGATCCGCACATTGGGCGGCCGCGTTGGGGATGTTGCCGAGATCGTGCATGGGGCAGCGCGCCTCGATCGCAGTCAGAAGTCGGTGCTGTTTCTGCGTGAGCGTGCCCCGCTGGTGTTCAGTATTACGGCTGAAACGCAGGGCATTTTTCCACTGCGGCGAGACCCCCAGGGTCTGATGGTGCTGAGCCCCATGCGCGGGCTATCCAAGCTGCTCGGCAAGCCCGACACCTCAGCCAGTGTGCGCCTCCGTGGCCTGACCCTGCGCGACGCCTCCCAGTTGATCGGCGATACCTACCGCCGGCTGCGCAGCGCCCCGAAACCCTGATCTCTGCCCTTCGGAAATATTCGGCCTACACATGACCCTCAACTCCCCATTCCGCGCCTCCGCGCTAGCGCTCAGTCTTGGTGCAGCTTGTTTGCTGTTGCCGAGCCAAAGCTCAGCCTTTTGCCGGACCCGCACCTGCGATCCCTCAGAGTCGATGTGCGACAAGGATAGGTTTGGCTGCGTCACAAGCGGCGAGTTCTTGCATTGGAAGAGCGGTTGCGTTTCCTTCAGCGTGAATCAGGCGGGCTCGCCCTTGCGCAAGATTTCCTTCGACACGGCCGACAATCTTATTACGGACGCCTTCAGCAAATGGCTGGCAGCCGATTGCGGCAACGGCACACGTCCCGTAATAAGAGTCGACAATTTTGGTCCGACCGCATGCGGCGAGCACATCTACAATTCAACGGGGCCCAATTCCAACGAGTGGATGTTTGTTGATTCTCAGTGGATGCACCAAAGTGATTCCCACACGCTCGCGCTCACTTCGGTGAGCTATAACCCAACAACGGGTGAGATCTACGACGCGGACGTAGAAATCAACTCCGCCAAACGCCCGATTGCCGAGGATCCCAACATCGGCGCTGATCTCGAATCGATCGTGACGCACGAAGCTGGACATTTCTTGGGGCTCTCGCATTCTGAGAAACCGGAGGCGACGATGTTTGCGAGCTATTCGCCCGGCAATTCCATGGACACCCCTCCCTTCATGCGCGACCTTGCCGAGGACGATGTTCTCGCCATCTGCGAAGCCTATCCCGCTGGCCGCCCAGTCACCTCGCAAAGCTGTGACCCCAGGCGTGGCTTTACCAAACAGTGCTCGGAAGAACAGAGTACGGGGGGCTGCAGCTGTCACATCGCCAGCCCTGAAGCCAAAGGCATGCCCTCCAAGCGCCAAACCTTGCCCATCACCACTTCAGGTTTCGCCCTGATTGGCGCAGCCTTCGCGCTCTGGGTTCGACGCAGGCGCCGGAACTAAGCGCTCACGCGGGGCGGCTCAGGCCGAAGGCCCGCGCTCTCAATGAGCGAGCGATCATCTTCCTCCCCAGGATTTGAGGTAGTCAGCAGCTTATCGCCGTAGAAGATACTGTTGGCGCCGGCAAACAAGCACAGGAGCTGCGCTTCGCGGCCGAGATCGGTGCGGCCGGCACTCAAACGCACCTTACTTTCAGGCATCAAGAGCCGTGCGGTGGCGATCATGCGAACGAGCTCCGTGGGATCCAGCGGGGGCACCGCAGCCAATGGTGTGCCTTCCACACGCACCAGCGTATTCACCGGAACACTTTCCGGATGGGGACTTAAAGACGACAATTCCACGAGCAGTGCGCAGCGATCTTCCACCGTTTCACCCATGCCGATGATGCCACCTGAGCACACGGTGATGCCGGCCTGGCGCACATTGCGGAGCGTGGCGAGCCGATCGTCGAAGCTGCGGGTGCTGATGATCGATTTGTAGTGCCGGCGGGAAGTGTCAAGGTTGTGATTGTAGGCATCGAGGCCTGCGGCCTTTAAGCGCTGTGCCTGAGCTTCATTCAACATCCCCAGCGTCACGCAAGCTTCTAGGCCCATGCCTTTCACGCCACGCACCATCTCGAGCACGCGGTCAAAGGCTGCGCCCTCCTTCACCTCACGCCAGGCTGCTCCCATACAAAACCGCGTGGCACCCTGTTCCTTGGCCCTTGTCGCGGCGCTGAGCACGGCCTGCACGTCGAGCATTTTTTCTGGGACAACCTCCGTCTCGTATTTCGAGGACTGAGGACAATACGAGCAGTCCTCGGGGCAGCCTCCCGTCTTCACGCTCAGCAGGGTGCACAACTGCACTTCATCCTTCGGATGGAAGCGGACATGCACTGCCCGGGCGCGGTCGAGCAGCTCAAAAAGCGGCAACTCATAAATCGCGCGCGCCTCAGAGACGGTCCAATCGTGGCGAACTTCAGTCATCGCGGGCACGTTTACCTCGCCCTAGGCCGAAGCGTCCAAAAAAAACCACGTCGGCCACTGCCGGGAGGTATTGCGCGCCAGGCGGCCACTGCGCTAAGAGGCGCGCTCCCCAGGCTTATACCTGAGGAACGGCCAAACCGGCCGTTGTCCGGGTAGCTCAGTCGGTAGAGCAGAGGATTGAAAATCCTCGTGTCGGCGGTTCAATTCCGTCCCTGGACACTAGATTTGGTGGAAATTCTGAAGAGTCGTTGTTCAGCCTCAGTTTCACGGCTAACATTAATAGGTCTTATGGCCAAGAGCGAAGCCAACTTCGGAGCGTTGCTTACAACAGGCATCCTGGCATTCGACCGCGGTATGATAGCCGCGTCGACCGCACGGGAAAAAAATGAAGCTCGGCGCAATGCGTTTCGTCGCACCCTGGAAGTCGAACTTGAGCATTTTGGACTCGAACTTTTGGATCTGACGATTGGTCGCGCACAGGGGAACGTGCCTTTCTGGAATGTCGCCTGCCGAGATGGTCACGCACAACTTCGTACGATGCGAGTCGAGTTGCCGCTCGGGACAGATCCCTTTGGCTCCGTCTCACACACGCTTCTGGTGGAGAACGCTCAGAAGGCCGCGTGACGTCTGAGTCCGATTCGATCGACGCCGCACTTGAGCAGCTTCAGCACGCGATACGTGCGGGCCTCCGAGCCGAGCAGCTGTTGGATCGGTTGACGCGCCTTCCGAACGACGAAGCCCTCACCGAGTGGCTTGAGGAAAAGGTAGAATCAAGCGATGGTTTCTGGATTGCCTTCGTTGAAGTCGACCGCTTCAAGAGCGTGAACGATGAGTTCGGCTACGATAGCGCGAACGAACTGCTCCGACAGCTGGCCCAATGCCTCGTTGCTGCCAACGGCTCTTATTTCGACAACAGCTCCAGCGTATTCCGAGCCCACGTGGACGAATTTTTCATCGCTGGTCCGATGCCGCAGGCAAGCCAGAAGGACTGCGAAGAAGTTTCCGCTAAGCTCGATCGTGTTCGGCAGGATATTGCTGGCTAGTTTCAACTGACTCGGGCGCAACGGATGAAGGCTGCACACAACCTGCAGTTCGCAGGCAACTGGAGCTGGCTGTGGGGGACGCCAAACTGGAGCGCGACAAGGTAGTGAGGTTCACGCCAGAGATGCGAAGACCGGCCACCCGTGACGCTCGTGGCGACTGCCGCTCATGTCACGCCAAGTTCTCGGTTGTCGTGCCTGCCGGTAATGAGCGCGATGGCGCACTGTTCTGCCCGAACTGCGGCGAAGGGCTGGAACGACCGGGAAGCCTAAGGCCTCAAGCTAAGTTGGTGTGACCGCACAGACGGACACGGAAATGTCAGACGCTACGGCTGAACGTTCACCCTCGTGCGCCTCCCGCACGGAACCTCACGTTCTTGGTGCAGCCTCCCAGGGACCCGTGTTACCCTCCCGCCTATGAAAATTGTGGTCGATTTTGACTTGTGCGTCAGCAACGCCCGCTGCGTCAGGGCCTGTCCAGAGGTCTTCGAGGTTCGAGAAGATGGCTTCCTTTATATCCTCAACGAGGATCCGCCCGAAACAATCCGCGGGAAGCTGGAGCAGGCCGTTAGCGACTGCCCCACGCACGCGATCACACTCGAAGGTTAACAACAAATGGCTCTGATTGATGACTTTGAAGCCGCGCAAGGTCGGGTGAAGCAGCTCAAGCTGACGCCAGCGCCGAGCGAGTTGCTCAATCTTTACGCCTTGTACAAGCAAGCCAGCGTTGGTGATGTCTCGGGAGCCCGGCCCGGCATGCTCGATTTCAAGGGCCGCGCCAAATTTGACGCATGGGATGAGAAGAAGGGGCTGACGAAAGAAGCCTGCATGCAAGGTTATCTTGAGTTCGTCGCTGAGCTTGAGCGACGTTACGCCGTCTGAGTGATTTTTGTGTGTGTCGTTATCTCGCGGTGCCCACCGCATCCACGAAGGCTTTGGCCTTCTCAGTGAGCACTTCGTAGCGCCCAGAAGCGATGGCCGCTGGGTCCATGAGTGCGCTCCCTACACCCACCGCAACTGCCCCAGCGCGAATCCAATCGCCAACGTTATCGAGCTGCACTCCACCCGTCGGCATCAGCTTGATCTGCGGCAAGGGGCCCTTGATGTCTTTGAAAAAAGCCGGGCCCAGCGAAGTGGCTGGGAAAACTTTAACGACATCTGCGCCAGCCTCCCAAGCTGTGTAAATCTCTGTAGGTGTGAAACAGCCGGGCATGCAGGCCACATCTTCCTCCTCGCAATACTTCACGATGCTCGCTTTAAAGATGGGCGAGACGATGAATTTGGCACCAGCTTTCACGACCTGTTTGGCTGTCTTCACGTCACACACCGTGCCGGCACCGAACATAACTTCTTTGGGCAGCTTGGCTGCCAGCTTGGAAATAATTTCCACCGCTCCCGGCACCGACATCGTCACCTCCAAGCTCGTGACGCCACCCTTCAGCAGTGCTTCGACGATCGGCTCCACCTTTGCCGCATCACCGATGCGCACGATCGCGACGATACCGCTCTCTTCAACCGCTCGCGTAACCCGAGCCCGATTGCTCAATTTTGCCGCTTCACTGTTCTTCATTGATTCACACCGCTTGCCAGGAAACCACCATCCACTGCCAAGACCGCGCCGTTCACATAGCTCGCCGATTCAGAAGCGAGAAAAATCGCAGCGCCGCCCAGCTCTTCCAATTGACCAAAACGCCCGAGCGGCGTGCGCAACTTAAACTCGCGGCCACGCTCCGTGCCGTCGAGCAGCGCAGCATTCAACGGGGTTCTGAAGACACCAGGGGCGATCGCATTCACGTTCACTCCGCGGGCACCCCATTCAACAGCAAGCGACTGGGTGAGCGACGCCACGGCCGCCTTACTCGCGCAGTACGCGGCTACCTGATAAAGCGCTACAAAGCTCGACAATGAAGCAATATTGATAATCCGCCCGTAACCTTGTTCCAACATGTGCCGCCCGAACACCTGGCACGCACGCAGCGTGCCAGTCACGTTGGTGTCCATGATATCCGCCCAGATCTTCTCTTCCATCTCGGCTGTCGGCACCTTTTGAGTCTTGCCTGCACAGTTGACCAAGATATCGACCTTTCCAAACGCCTGCTGGGTGGCAGCGAGCAGCTGCTCAAGCGTTGCCCGGTCCGTCACGTCGCTAGCAACGCGCAGTGTTTTAGCTCCGCGTGCAATGAGCTCGTCGGCTGTTTGGTTGACCTGCTCTTGACGCCGTGAGCTGGCCACCACGTTGGCTCCCGCATCCGCGAAGGCTAGAGAAATCACGCGACCAATGCCGCTCGTGCCGCCGATCACTACGGCTGTTCGGTTTTCAAGGCTCAGACCTGCATACGCCATGTTTCACTGTCTCCTTCGGGACGACTCGTAGAACACTTCGTCGCCTTACTCCAGGGTACTATTGGGCTATTTTGGGGGTTTGGCGGAGCGTTTCCAATTTTTCAAGCACAGCACGGGCATTGAGCGTGCGTTTGAAAACATAGAGCGCCGCACCTTCCTGCAATTTTGCGACTTCCGCACTCACACGCAGTTTTTCGTTGACCGCGAACAGCAATTTGACGCCCAGGCCTCGCTCAACCAACTCCAAGCGTCGAAAGACCGCCTCCCGGCTCCAATAGCCCATCACTTCAAAGAACACCCGTTCTTTGGACGCAAGGTGTGTGAACGCGAGATCCGGGACGCACACCCCTACGCCCTTGAGCTGAAGCACTTGCGGAACCCGATCCACCTTCCATCCGCCTCCAATCTTCAGGAATGCGGCCACAAACGCGTTGAGTTCGCACTCTTCCTCCACAGCGTCAGCGACATATTCTGGCTTGTCCTTGCGTATGCTGAACGTGAGCGGTTCGCGCTTGGCTCCCCAACGCACCTCCGCCAAAAGCTCCAATCCGTCGCACGCGAGGAACACGGGTAAGCTCACGGCCAGGGCGAGCCCATACTTCGTCACCGACTCAAACAGACTGTAAGGGCCATCGATCGACACCTGATATCCGCCCTCACAAGGCTCCACTTCAAAAAGCAACCTACGAAACTTGAGTTTCTGAAACACGTGCCGATAGAGCGCTGGATCCTTACACTTGATCCGTGCCACCACGCGCACGGCGCGCAGCAAAACAGCTTGTTGCTGCGCTAAGCCATAGCCTGCCAGGATCAGCGTCGCCTCAACTAGAGGCGCTTGCCTCAGCCTTTCCGCACCTCTTAGGTCGGCAAACAACGCTCCATCCACCTGCTCGGCCGAGAGCCCTGCCCCCTCGCCGATCTCCGCCAAGATCGGATTTCGCTCAAAATCGCCACGCCGACGCCGCGCGGTTGCCAGGAGAAAGGCTTGCGCTCGCAGGGATGCGCTCTGTTCGGCGTTGTCCGACGAAAACTCACAGCGATCTTCCACCAGCTTCAACAGTCCTAGGGCCAACTTTCTATCGCGGGCACCTGCTGCGACATCGCGCCATCGTGTTTCCACTTCTTCGCGCGCATCGCCCATACTCGCACGCGCAATGCCAAGGAACTCCTCCGTGAGCAACAGAGCTTCACTTTGTTGCTCTGGCGTGAGCTTCATGAGCAAGAGCTCAGATTTCTTTCGTCGTGAACGTACGAGGTCAACCGTCAGCATGGCAATTACGCGTTGTACGCGAGATGGTCACGACGGCGTTCGCTGGTGAAGCCTTCGCCCGTATTTTGCGAGACTAACTCATACAAAATGGCGCGTTTCTCGCCTTTCTTTCGCAGTATCCGGCCAAGCCGCTGCACGTGCTCGCGCACCGAACCGCTGCCGCTCATCACGATAGCGACGCTGGCATCCGGCACATCCACGCCCTCGTTGAGCACTTTGGAAGTGACGATAGCGTCGTACGTACCGTTCGAAAAAAGCTGTAGGATCTCACTGCGCTCTTTGGTCTTGGTTTGATGGGTGATCACCGGTATCAAATAATCTCGGGCGATCTTGTAAGCGGTGCGATTGTCGTGGGTGAAGATCAGCGTTTGGTCGCCCGCATGAACGCGCAACAAGTGCTGCAGATATTCGAGTTTTGCGGGCGAGGCAGTCGCTAGCTCGCGCTGCCGTCGGTACGCCTGCATGGCGCGGCGCCCCTCTAGGGTGCGCGCCGAACGCATAATGAAATCGTTCCAATCGCTCGGCTGTCGCAGGCTGATCCCCGCGGAACGTAGAAATTGAGTGTAAATCGCGCGTTCCGCCTCGTATTCGGCGCGTTCGGTGTCGCTCAAGTGCAACAGCACGCGCTCGGTGTCGTACTCTGCCAGGTAACTGCCCGAAAGCTCGGTGATGGCTTTTTCGTACACAATGGGGCCCAAAAGCTCAGTGAGCAGCCCCTCTCTTCCATCTTGGCGCTCGGGGGTCGCCGTTAATCCTAAGCGGTACGGGGCGAGACACAACTTGGCTGCCAAGGAATACGTCGGCCCGGGCAGGTGGTGGCACTCATCGAAAATGATCATACCAAAACGTGCGCCTAGATGATCCATATGGATGGCAGCCGAATCATACGTGGATACCGTGAGATTCTGGATGTCGTGCTCCCCACCGCCCAAGACACCGACTGGACCCCCAAACGTGAGGCGCAAGCTATCGTACCATTGGCGCACCAAATCGAGTGTGGGCGCGACAATCAGCGTGCTGCGCTGCTTATCCAGGATCGCCATGCAGCCCATGTGGCTCTTACCTGAACCCGTGGGAAGCACGACCACGCCTCTGCCCTGCGCCCGCTTCCAAGCTCTCAGCGCCTCCACTTGAAACGGACGAGCCTCGCGCTCCACCAGCGGAGCCAGCGTGAGCTTGGCGTAGGCTCGCGCCTGATCCGTGAGCGGAACCTTGGCAGCTGTGAACGCCAGAACGATGTCTGCGTAGGCCTGAGCGGGCGCCCGAAAGCACACTGTGCGGGGATCCCACTGGCAGCTGAACGGAAGGCTCAGCCCCTGCCCCTCGCTCTGAGAGATCTCCCCCAAGACCAAGGTCCCGGCATCAAAACGCAACCACGCCATCTTGGCTTACCGAAAGAGCCCCAGTGCTCCGTCGCCCGTGGCTTGGCCGCGCCACAGCGCCAACGGCACATGCCACACCAGCTCCCCAATATACGTCCCGCGACGCTCCGACATCTGAATCAGCGTACTGGTGCAATTGCCTATCTTGAGCAAGCAAACCCGGGGAACCGGCGCGCAAACCAAACTCTTGGCCAATTGAAAACCGAACCCTCCGTGCCCCACGATCAATACTGTATCCTCGGCAGCACGATGCTGGTTGATCAACGGCACACGCACTCGCTCCACACGCGCTTGCACGGCTTCGTACGCTTCGCCCCCAAAGTCCCCATAGTCACCCAGGCTCTCGATTCCCCGAGCCAGGAACTCAGGCGCGACCTGCTCAATCTCTGAACGCCTCAGCCCTTCGAGCCGCCCAAAGGAAATCTCCTGGAGGTCATCAAGCAGAGACCTCTCTGGAAGAGTCGTCTCGGCGGAGATCAGTTCAGCCGTTTGCCTGGCTCGGCGAAGTGGGGAGACGTAGGCTGCGTTAAACTTAACCCCAAGACTAGCCAAGACTCCACCCAACGCGCGCGCTTGTTCCTCACCACGCTCGGTTAACGGATAATCGAGCTGCCCTTGCAACCTATCCTCGGCATTCCCGACGCTCTCACCGTGACGCACTAAGAGCAGTTTCATGCGGCCGCGACTCTACCCGTTTTTGCGGCGGAGGCACGGCAACTCTTCAGGCAAAGCTCGGACGTTGAGTCCAGACGCTCGGAGACTACAAACAGCGAAACGCCCCCGAGCCAAAGGCTCAGAGGCGTTTTTTCTTGCTGACGAACCTTACTGGCCGCCCGCGCCTGCGCCGCCTTCACCAGCTTCGCCGCCGTTACCAGCTTCGCCTGCTGCGCCGCCAACTGGTGCTGCGCCGCCAGCTGCTGTGCCGCCAGCTGCTGTGCCGCCGGCTGCTGTGCCGCCAGCTGCTGTGCCGCCGGCTGCTGTGCCGCCGGCTGCTGTGCCGCCAGCTGCTGTGCCGCCAACACCTGTCGCGCCGCCAGTCCTAGCGCCGCCCGAACCTGTTGCGCCACCCGACTTAGTGCCGCCCGAACCTGCTGGGGGGGTGGCGGTGTCGTCGCCGCAACCTACAACCATTGAAGTCGCGCCGAGCGCAACAACTGCCAAAAGAGAGATCATTTTTTTCATTGGATTAAGCTCCTCCATTCCCTGTTAGTTAAGCTTTGGGCTACTTGCCTGCCGCCTCCTGCACACTCCATGCCCTAGTTAGGCTGGAGCGTCAAGGATTGGAATAATGTTGGGGTTTACTGTTGCCACCCTGGGCTCGTGTTCAGCTGCGAACTTGAGAACCAGGATCACTGTGTCATATGACGTATCCTTTTGGGATGACATGCAGAGACAAAGTGAAGAAGCGGCGACTCTTCGAATACGCGAAGATGAAGCAGGTCGCAACCCTGGCGTGAGTCAGTCTGGGGACTAAGCAAGTCCAAATTCAGATTCACTGCTTACGCCCTGAGATGCCCGACTTTTTGGCCCTGCCGACTCCCGGGCCGATGGTCTGTTGACCGAAGCGGTGGTTGATCGCGTCAAGCGTCCGCCCGACGGCCTCCCCACGCTCCTGTCCGAAAAGACCCAACTGTTCGGCGGAAACCGCTCGAAGATTGGACATGCTCACGCCGAGCAAGCGGATCGGCTCAGTGATCTGCGCTTGGCGCCAGAGGTCCTGAACGGTACGCGCAATGACGGCGGCGTCATAGGTCGGAGGGTCGATCGAGCAGCTGCGCGTGAGCAACGGATAGACGGGTTCCTGTTGCTGACTCATTCTGCTCGCGCGCTTCCCCCGCGTGCGCGACAATTTGATCTTCACCGATATTGTCTGCGCGCGGTAGCCGCTTTGCCTAAGGCGTTGCGCCACCGCGTGCGCATGTGCGGTGAGCGTATCGAGCACGGTCTGGGCGTCGGAGACATCCACGCCGAACGTATTTTCTTCTCCAATTGATTTGGGCTCACGCGCTGGCTCGACACTGCGCACATCTTCGCCCCGGGCCAACTGCTGGAGAAGCGGCGCCCGATTGCCGAGCGCTTTTCGGAGTGCGTACGCATCGTACCCGGCGAGTTCAGAAAAAGTACCAATCCCAAGGGAACGCAACGCCTCTCCAAGCGCCGGCCCCACTCCCCAAAGACGCCGCACGGGCAAGGGATCTAACAACCAGTTCACTGCGTCACGCGGAACGACCAACAGCCCATCCGGCTTCGAGAGCGTGCAAGCGATCTTGGCAACCAGCTTATTCGGAGCGACACCCACCGAGACCCTGAGAGAAACGGCTCCGAAGATTCGCGCTTTGAGGCGCTGCGCCAACGCGAGCGGGCCACCAAACAGCCGTACTGAACCTGAAATGTCGAGAAAGGCCTCGTCCAGCGCCAGCGGTTCGACAAGCGGTGTGAATTCGGCGAAGACGGCCGCAACCTGGGCTGACACTTCGCTGTAGCGAGCCATGTTCGGGCTGAGGAACACCGCATGCGGGCACAGCTCACGCGCCTGGAAACCAGGCATCGCGGAACGCACACCAAACTTTCGCGCCTCATAGGAGGCCGCTGCCACAACGCCGCGCCTACCTAGGCCCCCAACAACCACCGGCCGCCCAAGGTACTCGGGGTGATCGCGTTGCTCAACCGACGCATAGAAAGCATCCATGTCCGCATGCAAGATCCAGCGCTCCAGTTCACCTTCCCGCATGCGTTGTCCCGTTTCCCGGATCGAAACTCCGGCTTCTTAGGGCGGACCAGCCTAGCGGGATCTGTCCTGAGTCTGAGACTCGAAACGCACTCACGAGCCGGAACGCGTCCAAAAGGTGGGGTTAAGGAAGGTTCGCCATGCTGGACGCTGAGGCAGGAACCACGAGGCTGAAAAGATCCGTGGGCAGCGAATCCGCCGCTAGACCCCTAGACAAGCGTGGTTTCGCTGGCTGATCGAGCGTTCCCGACCTAGCATCCGCCGTGTGTTCGTAACCGAAGAAGGATGGTCTGCGTGAGTGCTCTGAAGCCTGGTGTTGAAAGTTTTCTTGGTCGATTTTTACAGAGTTCGCTAGATAAGCATTGGCGCACACCGATAGATTTTATTCGGCACTTTGGGCCCACCGAGCTCATCGCAGCATTGGCAGACGCCCCGGAGGTTCGATCACACCTACTGGTGGAAGCCGCGGGCGTGCATGCGCGCATCGCGACCAAGAAATCTCCAGAGTCGGCGACTGAAGACTTGCAAATCGCGCTCGACGAAGGAGTCGCCACTCCGGAGATGATCGTCGCGCTCTTTCCTCCTGACGATCAAGCTCGTTTCCTCCCCCGCGCCAAGGCCTGGAGCTATCTCACCGAGCAACCGTTCTGGTCTGATGGACGTGCTGATTCGGTCTCACGCGTTACATTCGTCGTTACGACCGCGGTTGAGGAAGGTTTGCTGACGCTTGAGCAGGTGCTCAAGAGCCTTAATCTCGACGCACTGGTTGACGTATTGCCCCCGCCCGAGTTGCGGACGATTATGCGCTACAGCTTGGACCTCGGCCGACAGGGAAAGTCCGTCACAGAGCTTGGCCTCCTGGAGCTGCTCTCCATGGAGAAGCTTTTCGGATTTTCTTCGGTTGCTCGGCTGTGGCAAGACTTGATTGTTGAGCTCGTCGCGACGCCCTGCGAATTGAATGGCACGTCAGGGGCCGGGCGCGGTCCCGAGCCGACTTCTCCGGCGGATAAGGCCAAAAAAGGGCGGAGCGAGGGTACTACGGCGCGGTCAGAAAAAGCCGCCAGTGCTAAGCCTGAGGCGGCTGCAACGCTCAGCGCCGAAGCGAAGGGAGCTCCTGCAACCGATGCCGATTTCCCAGCGGCATCCCCCAGCTTTGACGATCTCTTTGAAGAAATTGGAGCTGAGGACGAGTTTCACGAACTGAAAGGGAGTGCGGAAATGAGTGAAGCCGAACAGGCGCTTGAATCCTCCCCTCCCTCCGGCGACGTCTCGCGCAGCGAAGCGGCCGGGGCCGAGCCTGAATCCGCACAGCGATCTCCCCTGGAAGTACAGAGCCGCGAGCGGGCTACAGAACGTCTCCGGAGCCTAGAAAGACTGCCTCCCAACTGGGATTCGCTGCCGACGCCCGTGCTCCTCTCGGTTGATTCCATGTACGCCGAGCTGGTGGTCGCGTCCGATGACGAAGCACGTGCGGAAATCATCCGGGATTCCTTCCCGAACGAGGCACTGCTTCGCACAGCACTGTTGGCGGTGATCGAACTCTTGGATCCCACCATCAATACCAACGATGCGATCATCTCCGAGGCCGATGTGGATTCGTTGATCAAGGCTACGGACGCGGCACTTTACGTTGCGAAGAATAATGGGCGTAATCAGATGGTTATTGCCTGAGTTGTAAAGTGAGGTTGCGGTACCTATATATCATCGTGGTTGTTTAACAATTATGGAGATAGTATGACCCTCAAGCCCGCGAAGAAAACTGTTGCCGTTGTATCTAACAAAGCTGCTACAAACCCAGTAGCGCATTCCCTGCAGGGAATGTTGAAAGACACGTATGCTTTATACTTAGCTACGCACAATTATCACTGGAATGTCGAAGGCAGCAACTTTGTTGCTTTGCATACGTTGTTTGAACAGCAATATAACGAATTATTTGCGGCGATTGACACGCTCGCCGAGCGTATTCGTGCTTTGGATGTTTATGCGCTTCCTAATCATTATGAAGAGGTGTTGGAAACATTTTTGAGCCTGCCGAACCCGCTGAGTAAGTCGGAAGATAAGGCAGATGTAGCCGAGAACATGGTGCGTAATTTGCTGGATTTAAATGGAAAAGTGGTGGATTCGGCGCAAACGGCAAAGAAAGCAGCTGAAAAAGCTGGCGATGATGAAACAGTAGACATGATGGTTGAGCGTATTCTGGTGCACCAAAAAGCAAGCTGGATGTTGCGCAGCATCATTAAATAGTTTTTTTTGATATGCACAAAAAAGAGGGATGCATCGTGCATCCC
>ENA-ORBV01006499-ORBV01006499.1-microbial-mat-metagenome-genome-assembly--contig:-NODE-6499-length-20583-cov-7.403687_pt1 | contig 20583 bp, 29 predicted proteins | sample MGYA00237777_ERZ505514 | MGnify/ENA primary metagenome ERZ505514 (study PRJEB26160, sample SAMN06269048) | microbial mat metagenome | isolation source: Oligotrophic lake microbial mat | place... | reverse complement strand
GTATAACTTTAGGTCGAACGGACGGGCCGCCAGCGTAGTGGGGGCATCAACCGTCATCGCGGCCCGCCGTTCACCAACACGTTGGGCCGCAGGAAACACATGACAGCCGCTGATGCGAAAGAGGCTCCGGAGCAGTGGAATGCCTATAACTACCTGATCAGCTTCATCGACCTCCTCGGCCAACGCGATGCATTGAAGGGTCAAGGACTGTTGCCGGTCTTCAGAACAGAAGAGGATCACAAGCAATTCATCAGCACGCTAAAAGACAGCATTGGGGCAATACTTAGGTTACAAGTCCGCGCGGACGACATACTGCGCGAGGGTCAACGCGAACGCCCAGAGTCCCCGTTCCGTGCATCGTTGTCGGTTGAAGAGAAAGTTCTTTGGGACGAGATGAGTCGTGCGCGGGTCACCACTCAAAGATGGTCGGATGGGCTCGTCTCGTTTGTTTGCTTGGGAGACAAGAACATTAAGTGTCCGCTCAATAGCGTATTCAACGTCTTTGGCTCCGCTGGAAGTCTTTGCTTTATGGGGCTTGCATCGCGACGCCCCCTCCGAGGTGCCATTGATGTTGCCTGGGGTGTCGAGATACATCCGGGTGAACTCTACGGTGCGGCCGTGGCACGGGCGTACGAACTGGAAAGCATCTACGCGCAATATCCCAGAATCGTCATTGGTCCTCGGGTTGTGGCATTCTTGGAAGCTTACAAGATCAATCAAGAACAGGACGTTTATTCGGCAAACAATCGAGCCTTGGCTGAACTTTGCTTAAGAATGTTGGCTCAAGACGCCGATGGGATCTGGATCCTTCATTACCTCGGGGATCAATTCCGTCAAGCGGTAACGCATAAGCATCACAGCGAGCTCTACTCAAGAGCGCGAAAGTTCGTTGAGGAGCAACTGCAACTTCATCAAAAGACCGCCAATTCGAAACTGGCGTTTCGGTATTCGCATCTCCTTTCATACTTTGAGGCCCACCAATTGGAACCTGAGGCCCAACCGATCGCTGCAGGGGACGCGCGAGAAACCGCGCGCCCCTGAGCGTAACGTTAGAGTTCACAACAGTGACCGGATCGCCAGGTTATGCATTCGAAAAGCTGTCGGTCGCTATGGAGACTCTAGCAACTGGTCCCGGTGATGTTCGGTCGCGCCTTCTTGATGCATATTCAACATTTCATCCTGCGGGCGAGAAGGATTTTCCCGAACATCTTCGCGCTGACTGGCGGTGGGTATATGCCCAACTCACTCGGTACGGTCCTATTCTCGACTACAAAGGAAACGTAGATCGCGGCTCCGTGGAAAACACCATGAACCGAATCCAGAGATCTACTGGGGTCAAGATCGCGAAAAAGCTTGTCTACCTACACGAACAATTGAGTGTCTTCTTGAGGGTGGAGCTGTGAACTCTAACTATAGGTGCTACGGACGGGCCGCCAGCATCACGCGAGTGCAACGGTCAGCGCCGGCCCGCCGCAGACCAAAACGTTCGGCCCAATCCGAGTATCGAGCGTTACAGTAAAGGAGGAGTACATATGGCGCAAAGCAGCGTCACCATAGGCCAAGCGATCGACCAAGTATTGGCGGCTCTTGAATCTTTTGACGAGAAGGGGAAGAAGACGATTCTATCCACAGTCTGCGCACACTTGGGCGTCGATTTAGGAGGCCCTGCTCCGGTCATTACTGCACCAGCGCTCGTGAGCGGGAAAGTATCTGACCACCCGATTCTCAAGGCACACGGCGGGAGGCCGAGTGTGCCTGTTGACATCCGCTCCCTCAAAGAACAGAAGCAGCCGAAATCTGCAATTCAGATGGCTTGCCTAGTCGCGTATTACTTGAACGAGCTTGCGGCCGATGGCGAGAAGAAGCCAACTGTCAAGATCGAAGACATGGACAAGTACTTCAAACAGGGAGGGCACAAGCTCCCCAAAAATATAAAGCAGCTGCTAGTGGATGCGAAGGCTGCTGGCTATTTTGATTCCGCTGGCCGCGGCGAGTACAAGCTAAATGCGGTTGGACACAACCTCGTCGCTCATGCCATGCCGGCATCCCAAGCAGCTAAGTGACATGCCACGCGCCCTGCGCGATTTCATCGCGGAGGTGGATGCCGTCCGGCAAGCCATCCGAACTTGTGGCTCTAAACAACTCAGTTCGTCGAGGCAGCGCGAGCGGTTGCAGGCGATGGTGGACGGTTACTTCAAATCGCTGCGGCCAGAGCTCGCGCTCGACCAGGAGCAATCTCTTAGCCTCCAGTCCATTGACTCAATAATGCAGGAACTTCTCAGGCTTTCGCATACTCGTGCGCTGGTGTCGAAATATCTCCGACTGCTGAAGGAGGTTCGGTCTGAACTGGTTCAGTTGGATTCCGTAGGAACGTCGGGTACATCTCAGAATAGTGGAATTGGAGTCGGAGAAATCGACCAGAAAATCATCGCGACCCTTCATACCCTGGTGCCGTCAGCGGCACTGTCCTATGCCCAGGCGATGACTGACCTGCAAACCGAGGAACGTCGCTCCTGGCGAGGCCCCGCCACCGACCTTCGGGAGGCGCTTCGCGAGACATTGGATTATCTTGCTCCTGACGACGAAGTAGCAAAGAGCGATGGGTTCAAGCTGGAGTCGGGCACGTCGGGTCCAACGATGAAGCAGAAAGTCAGACATATTCTCAAAAAGCGCGGGATTTCCAGAACTCTGGCGAGCACCGCAGAATCCGCGGCCGAATCCGTCGAAACGGCGGTGGGTTCGTTTGTCCGTTCCGTGTATAACCGGTCGAGTGTTTCAACTCACACGCCCACGGACAAGCGCGAGGTCTTGCGGGTTCGGGACTGGGTTCGTGTGAGCTTGTGCGAACTCTTGGAAATTCGGGGGTAATCCGCTGTGTGGCCGAACCACGCGTTCCACCGGACGCGCCGCAAGCGGCGCCCCGGTGAACGCGGACGTTGGGCATTACCAGAAGGTGATTGCGATGGAAGAGGCTGAAGAAATGCCTGATAGAAGCGCTGAAGAATTGGTCACCGTATTGCACAGTGTGCATTGCGACAACTCCAAACTTCAGTACTACGCAGAGCGACCAAGTGGTGGGCGTGTGTCAATAATGCCCCTGACACCATTTGTATATGAGTTTTTCCTGTTCAACAGCCTGTACCAAGTCGACTGGGTGTCATCAAACGAAAAAGCAGGACTGGTCTTCCATCCAGAAAATGACTTTGGCGAGTCAAAAAAACAAAAGGCTTTTCTTTACTTCATAAAACTTCACGCGATCGAAAAGCCCGCAGACTTTTACCGCGCATTTGAACCACTGCTTCATATCGAAAGAACTGAGGGCGCGTGGACACGCGTGACGCCGGACTCCAGAATTTCTATATTGCTAGGCGAGAAATTCTTTCGAGATATTCTCCAACTCCAGACCATTCTTGAGCAGTGCAGGATGCCCTCAGACATTCCAACAAATAAGAAAGCCTTTGAAATTCTTAAAGATTGCACCTACTTCATCTACTTGGTGAGAAACAACATTTTTCATGGCTCAAAAACACTCGGGGAAACCTACGAACAGAATCAAAAGCGAAGAATAGAGGTCTACGATTTATTCCTGAAGGGACTAACTTCGCTGTTTTTCTTGGCTTCTGGCAAGGATACGGCCGCTTGCGACTTTGTGCCTTGCCCGATTTTTTCTTCCTCGTTGCCAACAAAGAATGCAGATGAGGTTGTTGATCAATCTTTGATCCTCAGCGCGATCGCCAAACGCATGATGAAAGTTGGAGATTCGAGACTCGTGGCGCGATTCACAAAGATTGTTCCGCCCCCAGTGATTGATGTAAGTCCCAGTAAGAAATCGTCGCTCTTCTACCCTAGCGCGGGCACGGACTTCCTAACCCCAATACTGCTGGGGTTGCCATATTGCACGCAGTTTTATTTTTTCGAGAGAAGTCATCAGAACGACCGCCAGCCACAAATTGTCAACATCCTACGGCACATCAAAGGTGTGCGAATCCCTTCGACACCACCTCACTGGAAATCTAGCGGCGAGCGACAGTTTTTTGATTTTGAATTTAATGACATCCCGAGGCGGCTTCATTGGGTTCATGCCGACAACATGGCAATGCTTCAAGAAGATGCTGAACTTAGGTTTTACTTTCATCGTGGTGATAGCTGGGGCGAGGGTGGCTCAGGTCAGGAATGGGACTCAAAGCTCTTGCCAAAATTGTTAAGACTGATTCCTGTAACGTCATTCTGTATCTACCTGACTGACGGCGTCCCCGGTGGCTTCGAGACTCAGCATTCGTCACAAACGGTCGAACTGAACGTACCCTTTCTTGAGAGGGGAAGAACGTACTATTGCGGTCGGTTTTCTCCAGTAGCAGCAAATGCCCAACCCATCATTCCACCGGACGCTGCGAGATAAAGCCGCGCAGCGCCGGTGAATTCAAACGTTAAGCGTCTCGGAGAGGAAGCTTGATGTGGGACGAGATCGCAATCTTTTTGCACCGATGGCAAAACCTTGCCGGCGCAATAGTCGGGGGGTTGTTTGCGTTGGGTGTGGCGCTTCTTGTTTCTTACCTGGCTCGCAACCGCGAAGATCGCGCTGCCGCAATGATATTGACCGCGGCCTTCGTCAGTATCAACGCGCGACATAGCACTCTGGAAAGATTGGCGAAAGAGCGGTCAGTGTCGGCAGCAGATCTTCACAAATGGCTCGCGGAAAAACTTGTTCAATCGAGGCCCAAACTGTCGTCGGGTTTTGAAGGTGCGCTTGCCAGACTATTGCTCGTTCATACTCGCCTGGCTGTGCATCTTGAACTTTTCAGAACGCTCTACCACGAGATGGATGAAAAGCTCGATAGAATTGATGAGGACTACAAGTACTTTCACGCGCACCGCAAAGCATTGCGGCCTCCAGACATTATGGAAGCAGACTCCAAGCTAGCTTCCGATTCGTTCGCTGCTGCGGTACGACATGCCAATTGTGCGGAGCATTTGCTTGGGCTCTTTGTGTTTGCCCGCTTTCCCAGTTGGCATGTGTGGAGATATAAGTTTCTTCCATCCAACGATGAGAAAGAATGCAAAGAGCTTGATGCTGGCAGCAACGCCTAACTTTAGGTGGAACGGACGGGCCGGAAGCAGAGTGCCATCTTTCATCACCGTGCAGGCCCGCCGTTCACCAACACGTTATACGTCACGACAACGACCATGCCCATGACCACACTCCCAACTTATGACGATCTGATGAACCCGCTTCTGGAGGCTCTGCGGAAGCTTGGAGGATCGGGGGCGATTGAAGAGATTTACGCCAAGACCGTAGAGATCACTGGGTTACCTGAGGAAATCCTGGCGCAACTTCACGACCCCGAAAAGAGCAGCCAAACCGAGGTTGGTTATCGCCTTGCCTGGGCCCGAACATATCTCAGGAAGTATGGCTTGCTCGAAAACTCGAGCCGTGGCGTCTGGTCGTTGACTGAAAAAGCGAAGACTCTTGAAACCGTAGATTCGGCAGAGGTTGTTCGCTTTGTTCGCGCCCTTGACAGACTGGAAGCCCCGAGAAGGCGCCCTCCTGACGAAACCGCGCGTGAACTTTCCGAAGAGGAGGGATGGAAAGACAAGCTTTCCGCAGTGCTGACACAGAAACTTGACCCCGCCGGGTTTGAGCGGTTAGTTCAACGAATTTTGCGAGAATCCGGTTTTATCCACGTCGAAGTAACTGGACGTACCGGGGATGGAGGAATTGATGGAAAAGGGATCGCCCGCATTCACGGTTTCATGAGTTTTCATGTTCTTTTTCAATGCAAGCGTTACAAAGGATCTGTTGCAGCTGGAGAGGTTCGCGACTTTCGCGGTGCTATGGTTGGTCGTGCCGACAAGGGCTTGTTTATTACAACGGGTTCTTTCACTCCGGCTGCAATAAAAGAAGCAACAAGGGACGGCGCACCGCCAATTGATCTTGTCGATGGCAACGAGCTTGCTGAAAAACTGAAAGAGTTGGCCCTTGGCGTGAAAACCGAACTCGTCGAGCGCGTTAGCATCGACGCAGCATGGTTCGATAGCCTGTGACGTATAACTTTAGGTCGAACGGACGGGCCGTGAGCGCAGTGCCGAATCTGCCGACCGCGCGAGCCCGCCGTTCACCAAAACGTTCGGCCTCATAGCAAACGTTCCCTCGCATTGCGGCACACTGGACGGATGATTTCGCATGCCACGCTTGCGTGGTGATGTTGCCCGCAGTATCATTTAAAAAGATGAATACTGCTACAAAGCTGCTACGCGCCATGCGCAGCAATCCGCTCGATTGGCAACTCGCGCAGCTTCAGACAGTCGCGCGTCAGAACGGCATCGACTGGCGGCACGAAGGAACGAGTCACTGCGTTTTTGTACGCAATGATGGCAAAACGCTTTCCGTTCCAGCGCGTCGACCTATCAAGCCAATCTACGTCAAGAAGTTTCTGGAACTCATTGAAGGAACCTAAAACATGGGCAAGCGTATTGACTATCCATTCGAGATTCGCCCGCTTTCGCCTGAGGAAGGCGGTGGCTTTCTCATTTCGTACCCTGATTTTTCGGATTGCCTATCTGACGGTGAATCCGTTGAAGAGGCACTAACGAACGGGAAGGATGCATTGAAATCCACGATCGCCGCTCTTAAGGCAAAGGAATTACCCATTCCCGCGCCGAACAGTGGTGGTGTCGCATCAGGGAAGTTCGTCGCTCGCGTCCCAAAGACGGTCCATGCACGGTTGGCTACTCGCGCAAAGGCTGAGGGAGTGTCGCTCAATACTTTGGTCTTGACATTCATCGCTGAGGGACTTGGTCGTAAAGAGCGGCGCGCATAGCCTGGAAATGAGGCCGAACAACACGTTGCAAAGGACGCGTTCCAGCGGGCATCGCGTATTCCGCCATCGTCCTTGGCGCGCCTTTGAACGCGAACGTTAGACAGCGCTTGGCGCCGGAGCCACGAAAGCAATGCACATCTTCATCTCTCACGCCACCGCGAATTCCCGTCTGGCTAGGACGCTTGCCGATGCGTTCGAGCACCTTGGCGCTACGACATTCTTAGCGTCTCGCGCAGGTGACATCAGGGCTGATGAAGATTGGTTGAGGAGTATCGAACGCGCCCTGCAGGAAGCAGATGCTTACATTGTCCTTCTGACTCCAGAAAGCACACTTCGCCCTTGGGTAAATTTCGAAGCTGGTGCAGCTTGGTTCTCCGGGAAGCAGCTTCTCTTTCTTCGAGTTCAAGCGCTTGCGCCTGGAGATATTCCACTGCCCATGGCGGCAAGGCAAATCTACGCGCTCGATGACGTTGAGCAGTTCGGAGCAGTGCTCGATGCGTTGCGACTACTGCGGGGCGACGTACGTGACATCGTGGCCCGATTCGCAGCCCAGGCGGCTGAAGCGGTGCTCGCCGGCGCGGACGAGGCTGCGTGGGAGGGAGTTCAGATCCAAGACGTGTACTACGCCTGGGCTGGACCGCTCCTAAATCTTCAAGATCGCGACGCCGTACCCCCACCACAAAATTTGATCCAGGAAATTGAGCGGCGGGGATTTCATGTGCGCTTGGGAAATCGTGATCGCCTCCCGCACCACGTTCAGCGGGGATTAATGCAGGTCTTTGCCACAGATCGGGAGTCGTGGCGACGTCCAGTCGAGGAGAGAGGCCGTTTGCTACTGGTAGGTCCAAATTGAAACCGCTGTCTAACTGCGCGTTCGAAAGCGGACGCTCGCATGCTCGCGCCGTTCAACGCGGACGTTAGGCTTCACACAGGGCAGCCGCCATGCTTCATCCGAACCAGTTCCAAGTCAACGAAGCCTGGATCGCGTTTCAGTTGAACGATGCACCGATTCAAACCGGAGCCGATGGGGGCTTCAATTGCATTGCACTCATGGACGCGGCAAGTTGTTTCATTCTCACCTCAGCGCTTATTCCAACGAATGGGGTGGATCCTTCAAAACTCGAGTCCCGGCGCTTGCTGAAGAAGGCGCACGCACACAAGCACGAAATGCCAAAGACTCTCTTCATCCCGAGCGAGCAGACCGCGAACAACCTTGCGCTTGAAGCGGAACGCCAGAAAGTGACTGTATTGCGTGTTCCTGAGCATCAACTGCTGACTTTCATCGGGGACGCAAGGAAAGAATTCAAGGAACGCTTTGGCGGAGAGAGCGTACGGTGAAGCCTAACGACCTGTTTGAGACAGACGCGCCTGACACGCCACGCTTGAACCGCCATCGTCTCCGGTGCGCGGCTCAACAGGAACGTTAGGCATCGCAACTACCCCGATCGGGTTCTCAGCAAGCACTACTACCGGTACATCGCCTTCCAAGATCGACGTCATCCACGAACCCTGGACACTCTACTCATGGAAACCTACGAGACCCTGACCATAGACCGGCGCGAAAAGACTGTCGTCATCACCCTGAACCGGCCCGACGAGGCGAACGGGATAAACGGTCTTATGGCCAGAGAATTGGCAGTCGTCGCGCAGACGTGCGATGAAGACCCGTCGATCAAAGCAGTCGTTCTCACCGCGACCGGTCGCTTCTTCTGTGCCGGGGGTGATGTAAAGGCAATGGCCACGTTTGGCGACCATACCGCTTTGGAGGTCAAGCGCCTTGCCGACGAAGTGCACCGCGCAATCTCCACATTTTCGAGAATGAGGGCGCCCCTCATCGTTGCGGTAAATGGCATTGCCGCAGGTGGTGGGTTCAGCCTTGCGATGTCGGGCGACCTGGTTATTGCCAGCGAGTCCGCGAGTTTCACGATGTCGTATTCGAGCGTTGGACTGAGCCCAGACGGAAGTTCGTCGTATTTTCTTCCCAGGTTGATTGGCCTTCGCAAGACCCAGGAATTGATGTTCACGAACCGAAGGCTCGGAGCGCAGGAGGCTCTCGACTGGGGTCTGATCAACAAGATTTCGCCTCCGTCGTCGCTGCTGGACGAAGCAATGCGATTGGCGGACATCGTTGTTCGTGGCGCTCCGGAGTCCAATGCGATTGTCAAGAAGCTACTTCTGGCGACATTCGGCAATGGTCTGGAAACTCAAATGGAGATCGAGGGACGGTATATCTCTCAATGCGCTGCCTCAATCAACGGGCGCGAGGGCATTCTGGCGTTCACGCAGAAGCGCCCACCGCAGTTTGAGTAGCATCTTCGGACAAGTCCGGCTCACAGCCGAACTGCCAGCGCGAGCAGCGATGCCCAACCTAGCTAGTTCGTTAGACGTTAGTCAAAGCCATAAGCGCGCTCCCTTCGTCTCCGATCAAGCTTTCGGCGCCCGGAGCGAAGAAGCAGAACACGCACTGCGTCAGAAAATGCGCAACCTGGTTGGCACAATGCTGGGTTGTGTCCGCACTTTCGCCGGTTTGGGCACCGCGTTTGCACAGACCATCGGCCAGATTCGCGAAGCTGCGCGCGGCTTTTTTGGTAGTGTCGCGATTCGTGACCTTGGGTTTGAAGCTGTCCGGTGCCAGCCAGATGCGCCGCAGCAGGGCCAGCTTGTCGGGCTGGTCCACTTCTTCCATGCTTGCTTCATAGGTCTCGGTTGGGTGCCCGGTGAACTGCGTATGGATACGGATAACGAGCCGGTCCGACACCACCAGCAAGGGTGGGTTGGACAGCGGCCATGCTGTAACTGAGCAATTGGCGGAGGGCGGCGTCGAGGTTCTTGCCTGGTGCCTTGTTCTCCCAGGCGAAGGCGCCGCGCATGAACACATCGGCGTACCCGGTTCTCCCGCCGATGATCGCGTTCTTCTCTTCGAACAAGTAACCTTCAGCGCTGCCGGGCTTGGGGACCCTCAGCAAGTCGCACAAATCCAGAAAATGGCTTTGCGCGCCTTGCTCTTCATTGAGGTGGTAGGCCGGCCCGGCGTTGCCGCCTGGCTTGCCCTATTCGGCGATGAAGGTTTGCGGCGTCACTGTGTTGCAGAAGCCCGGCCGACAACCTCGGCCAGCCAGGTGTTCAAGCTCTTGCCTTCAGAGGCCGCAGAGGCGGCCGCCCTTTGATGCACCTCGATGGGCAGGCGCACCATCAATTTGCCGGAATAACTCTTGCGTGGTTCCACCTTGTCTTCCCGACACATATCCAGGAAAACCTTGAGCGACAGTTTGCCCTCACGTTGCAAGGATTTGACATCGGCCGCGTAGAAGTCTGCCCCTCCGTTAAGGTCGACGAACTCCCCGCGAAACAGGTTGGTCTGCGGGTCATAGGCGATGACCGCCTTGTAGCCTTCAATCTCCATCAGATTCCTCATGGCTTCACTCCGTTGTCGTTAAACCATTTTCGAATCGCCTCAACGGCTCCCTTGTCCGCGTCTTGAGACGGATGCGGGCGATGAAACACCCGGCGCTCGCCAAATAGCCTTACCCCTGCGCGCGACCCCTCGCGCTCGGAAATTTCCGCGCCAAGGGCAGCCATAAGGGACTCGATATCGCGCCACTTGATGCCGCCCGAAACCGGACGCGAGTACAACAGTTCAAGCGTTCGCAGGTGCTTGCGATTCATGGGGAATGATACTGCTATTCAGTATCAGTATTGGTGGCAGAGATAGCTGCAGATCGTGCAGTCGCGACGTTGCCATTGCAAAGGCTCGCGGGCACGGTGCATGATCACAAGGGAGTGTGGGGTCAGGCCTATACCTTCTATAGAAGGTATAGGCCTGACCCCAACACCCGTAGCCGGTCGAGCCCGGCATTGAGTTTGATGGCGACGCAGTAGGTCATGTTCGCAAAGGCCCTACAACAGATTGCAGTTTAGAGCGACGTGCCCAAGCCATAATTGCGTATGACTTTTCTTCTGTTTCTGGCCGGTCTGGTGTCCCTGGTGGTGGGTGCGGAATTGCTGGTGCGGGGCGCCTCCAAGCTGGCCCTGTCGTTCGGCATTTCGCCGCTGGTGGTGGGGCTGACCATCGTGGCGTTTGGCACCAGCGCGCCCGAGGTTGCGGTGTCGGTGGGCGCGGTGCTCGACGGGCGTACCGACATTGCGATCGGTAACGTCGTCGGCAGCAATATCTTCAATGTTCTGTTCGTCCTTGGCGTGTCGGCGTTGATCACGCCACTGGTGGTGAACATCCAGCTGATCCGACAGGAGGTGCCGGTGATGATCGGGGCGTCGCTGTTGCTGCTGGCAATGGCGTGGGACGGCCGGCTGGGTGTTGTGGATGGCGCCATCCTGTTCGGTTTGCTGCTGGCGTACACCGTGTTCCTGGTTGTGCAGTCGCGCAAGCAGACGCGGGAAGCCTTCGAAGAGTATGCGCTTGAGGTGAAGCCGGCCAAGGCAGGTGGCTGGGACGCCCGTCTGCCGGTGCAACTGCTGCTGATCGCCGCCGGCCTGGTTTTTCTGGTGTTGGGGTCTGAATGGCTGGTCAGCGCTTCGGTCAGTTTTGCCAAGAGCATGGGCGTCAGCGACCTGGTCATCGGACTCACCATCGTCGCTGCCGGTACCTCGATGCCGGAGGTGGCGACCTCCATCACGGCGGCCATCAAGGGCGAGCGCGATATTGCGGTGGGCAATGTGGTGGGCAGCAGCACCTTCAACATCCTTGGTTGCCTTGGCATCTCCGGTCTGGTGTCCGGCTCTACCGGCCTGGTTGTGCCGCCGGCGTTGCTGAACTTTGATATCTGGGTGATGCTCGCCGTTGCGTTCGCCTGCCTGCCGGTGTTTCTGTCGGAGCATTCGATCGCGCGCTGGGAGGGCGGCGTGTTTGTGGCCTATTACGGGGCCTATGTGACGTACCTGATCCTGGCGGCCCAACAACACGATGCGCTGGGAAGCTTCTCCAGCGCAATGTTGTTCTTTGTTATTCCCATCACCGTCCTGACTTTTCTTGTGGTGTTGCGCCGGGCTGGCTCGGGGCCCAATCACGCGCGATGAGTCTTGGTTTTGCCGGCGCTGGCGCTGCTGCCATTCGCCGCCGCCGCACTATTGACTCTAATCGCGAACCAGCAGCTGCCGCTGGCGGAGTGGCTGGCGGGCGGGCGCCAGTGCAGCTGCAGGGTTCGCCATGCTGGCAGCGCTCGCTCCTGCGCTGTTGGGCCTTCTTGTCGGCAGTACCGACCTGGACCGCGTGCTGGCTGCTGGCGCGCAGATCCGCGCCCACCCTGCGTACGAAGTGGCTGTGGTGCTGGTGCTGCTGGGGGCCTTGACCAAGAGTGCGCAATTTTCCGTTTCACTTCTGGTTGCCGCACGCAATGGGCGAATAGGATTTCGCGGTTTCGCGCCGTGGCTGGGCGTTTCGTCGCAAAGCGCTAGAGCGCGGCATTGGTGCAGCCTAGAGTGCCGCCATGCCGCCCCGTAGGCGGTCCTTCACGAACGGCACATTGTGATTTTGACCAGCGCCCAAACTTTCCTGCCTGCGTGCAGGCAATCGCGCCCGATCCAGGTTGCGTTCTTTATGGCGCTCTCTACCCTGACTGCGCCGCTATGGGCCCGGCAGACGGGTTTGCGCACACTGATAGTCTGCGGCGCCGAGGCAGTGACTGTCGCGCTGTTTTACCCTACTGCCTGCACCGCACGGACGGTGCCCATGGGGCCGTGGCAGCCGACGGCTACCTGGTGGCGGCGTTAAGGCACCCAGGCGACAACTGGCAGGACAATCATCAATTGCGCAGCGGAAACAGCGGCATCTTGTGCACGGCGCGGGGCCCGCCTGCAGAACCAGCGTGACCAGCGCGGTTCTGCACGGTCTCACATGCGCCTGCGCACTGTCATCGCCCTTGGGTACGATATACGGTCGCTGCAACCGACGGCTTTTCAGACTTGCGGTAGCGCGATCAACGGATCGACACAGGCCACGCCCAGGGGCTGGAGGTGTTTCAGATTGCAGGTCAGCAACAGCAAACCGGCTTTCTGAGCCAGCGCCGCGATGGCCACGTCGGGAAAACCGGAGTGGCAACCCTGTGCAATGGCGGTATCCGATAATTGCCCCGCGAGGCGGGCGGCGAGCGCATCGAGCGGCAGGATGCGGTCCTCGTAAGCGGCCAATAAGCCGTCAAGCCACCGGTCGAGGCGATCGGCCCGCTTTGCACCACCGGCGCAGCGCAACTTGCCAATGCCCTGCGCCATTTCGGCCACGGCAATACATGGCAAAAAGAGTTGCTCGTGATGCGCCTGCAACCATGCACTCAACGGGGTGGGCACAAGGTCCTCACGCCCAGGTGCCAGGACCGATACCACGCTGGTGTCGAGCAGTGAGCCGCTATACAAAATTGATTGCAACGTTACCTGTCTTCGAAAGTTTGGGGTCAGGCCTATACCTTCTATAGAAGGTATAGGCCTGACCCCAAATAAGGTGCGTCAAAATGCGCTCGATCACCGCCGTTTCGAGGATGACGAACATCCGACCTGCCAGGGCTGCCAGGCCACGAACTGCCCAGGTCTTCTGATGGCCGCTGTCAGGACTGCGGCTTGTTGTTCTCCGGGTCGTAAAAGGAACGGTAGCCCACCGCCTCGACCTTGACTGGATAGACATCCGTCGCGCGTGGTGTTCGAGAACACCTGAACTGTGTGACGGCAAAGCCAAGTTTGAAACAATCGCCATAAAACGAATACTTACGCACCCTCACCGGATTCCGATCCGGATTTCGCGTCAAATCGGCTCGATCTCCCTTTGAAGAACTCTGGAACACCACTGGTTGACGATATGAATCTGCCCAAACCGTTGCCCAAGGCGCCGGGTTTTTCTGCGCAATTTGTGCTGTTTTCACGCGTTGCTGCCCTTGTCGTGGCGTTGGGAGGCGCCTCTGTGCTGGTGGGATGGTGGTTGAACATTGCGGCGCTGAAAAGCATGTTGCCGAACTTGGTGTCCATGAAACCCAATACGGCCTTGTGCTTCATGCTCTTGGGTTCCGTTTTGTGGCTGCTCAATGGACGGGGCATATCAACGCCGCGCCTATGGTGGCTGCGTGGTTTGGCCAGCTTGGCGGTAATCACCACGGGGCTCACCTTGCTGCAGTACCTGCTGTCGTCCGATTGGGGCATAGACCAATGGCTGTTTCTGGATGACACGCGCACCACTAAAACGTCGCAGCCCGGTCGTATGGCTCCCATCACGGCCATCGCATTGGGGACGCTGGCGCTGGCAATGCTCTGCATGATCACGCGGCCTGCAATCACCCGTAAATTGGCCACTGGCACTTTGCTTATTGGTGCGCTGGGCATCAATGGCTATCTTTTTGGAGTCGAATCGATGTACGGCGTGGCGGCATTTGCATCGCTGGCCATTCACACGGCTATATTGTTGGTGTTGCTCAGCTTGGGGGTTCTGGTGGCGCGCCCCTTCCAAAGCGAAAACGATCTCATCTTGAGGGCGGCCTTGGGCGGCGCGTCGGCACGAGCCCTCACGCTGACCATTCCTTTGGCGCTAGGCGGACTCAGTGGGCTGATTTGGTTGGGGTTGCAATGGCAATGGTTCGACCCACGTTTTGGCCTTGCAGTAGCCGTCGTGCTCGGCATGGTGTTGTCGGTGTTCATTGGGCAACGCGTGGCGCGCGAAATCTACACGGCCGATACCGCCAAGGCGCGAGTTCAGGCCGAGCTTGTTGACCTGAACCAGCGGTTGGAGCAAACGGTGGACGAACGCACTGCATCCTTGCAGCAACTCAATGCCAATTTGCAGGCCGAAATGCTGGAGCGCAAAATAGCGCAGAGGGTGCTGAGCGATAGCGAAAGCCGCCTGGTCGGGCTGCTTGAATCGGCCATGGATGCCATTGTCAGTGTGAACAGCACCCACCAGATCGTTCTGTTCAATTCTGCGGCTGAAAAGATGTTTGGCCGTGCCGCCGACGACATGATGGGCCAGCCGCTGGATCTCCTTATACCTGCGCAATACCGTGCAAAACACAGTCAACACATCAGCCATTACGGCAGTACCGACAACACCAGCCGGGCCATGGGGGCGCTGGGCCAGCTCACTGCAGTGCGCGCCAATGGCGAGGAGTTCCCGATTGAGGCTTCTATTTCCCAAGTGGATGTGCGCGACCAGAAGCTTTTTACCGTAATCGTGCGCGACATAACCCAGCGCAAGGCGGCCGAGCAGGCGCTGCTGGCCACCAACGCCGAGTTGGCCCGCTCCAATGCCGACTTGGAGCAGTTCGCCTACGCCGCCTCGCACGACCTGATTGAGCCGCTGCGCTCAGTCGCCAGCAGCGTTCAATTGCTGCAAAGGCGTTACGTGGGCCAACTCGATGCGCGTGCCGATGAGTTCATTGCACACGCCGTCAGTGGCGCGACGCGTATGAAGACTCTCATTGACGATCTACTTGCCTTTTCCCGGATTGGCGCCAAACAGGGTCAGGCCGAAGAAATCTCGATGGAACACGCCCTGAGCGAAGCCCTGGGGAACCTGGACGTGGCCATCGTGGAGAGCAACGCGAAAATGACCCATGGCCCGTTGCCCAACGTTCACGCGCACGGCACCCAGATCACCCAGTTACTGCAAAACCTGATTGCCAATGCCATCAAATTTCGGGGCGACAAGGCGGCGGTGGTGAATGTGGGGGCCCACCGAGAAGGCTCCAACTGGGTCTTCAGTGTGGCGGACCAAGGCATTGGCATCGACGCCAAACACTTTGCGCGTGTGTTTGAGCTGTTCAAGCGCCTGCACACCCGCGAAGAGTACGCCGGCACCGGCATTGGCCTGGCACTGTGCAAGAAGATTGTGGAGCGCCACGGAGGGCGCATCTGGGTGGAGTCGGAAGAGGGGAAGGGGGCGACGTTCTTCTTTACCTTGCCAAATTGAAAGTTTGGGGTCAGGCCTATACCTTCTATAGAAGGTATAGGCCTGACCCCAAAAACCGGCCATTCACTTTGGGGCGGCCAGGTTGCATTCGAGCAGGTTGTATTCGGTCAGCCGATCGGCGTTTTGCAGGCGCAGGCTCTTTTCCATGCGCTAGCTGTTGGCGCAGGTCTCCGCGCTCACGGGCACAGGATTTGCTGGCCGAGATCATGGTGCAGGAGCCGAACCAGCGCATCTGGTACCGGCACCGGTTCCGCAATATCGGGCATGCCTGCCTGGTGCATTGTTTTAGGAACCCGTTCGTCCTGAGCCTGGCCCAACCTGAGCTTGACGGAGCTCAACGCTCACGTTGCCAGCAGCTCGATGTCGTCCAGTTCCGGCTGGATCGCGTCCTTGGCCATGGCGGTGTCATAGTCGATCTGCAGCCCGGTCCAGAACGATTCACTCATGCCGAAGGCGCGCGACAAGCGCAGGCCGGTATCGGCGGTAACGGAACGTTCGCCAGCGATGATCGCCGTGATGCGCGTCAACGGAACATGGATCGCTTTCGCCAACCGATAGGGTGTAACACCCAAGGGTTTCAGGAATTCCTCGGAGAGGATTTCGCCGGGGTGTGGGTACGGTACTTGGCGCGTCATTAAAGCTCCTTTGTCTGTCGTCCGCCGAGCGGTCACTGTCGTCAGTGGTAGTCGCAAATTTCAACCTCTTCCGGGCCCGTCGCAGTCCACCGGAAGCACATGCGCCATTGCTCGTTGATGCGGATGCTGTGTTGCCCCTTGCGGTCTCTCTTCAGCGCCTCCAGATGATTCTGTGGCGGGATTTTCAGGTCGTTCAGCACCGCAGCCCGGTTCAACATCGCCAGTTTTCGCATGGCGACCGTCTGGATGTTGACCCAGCGCTTCACACGCACGCCGCTGAACAACGCCTCGGTGTCCTTATCCTTGAAGCTCAGGATCATGTGCAATGGTAACGCGGGACGGTAGTAACGTCAAGCGTAACCACCCTCCTAAAGAAAAAGAAGACCTGAACAAATACTGTTCGCACATTTTCCGTTCGGGCTGAGCCTGTCGAAGGGCCGCGCGACACCCTTCGACAGGCTCAGGGCGAACGGCCTTATATGAGCAGCATTGAGACCTGACCCTGGTCCGCTACAGTTCCGCCAAGAGCCAGTTTGTGGCCCGCGATTGTCTCGGTCCTTGACCCAAGTCGATCCCTTACCCAGGCACCAACAACGTGAACGCGCCGCGCGCAAGCAACTTCCTGAAACCTCGATCAAAGCTCACAAGATGCTCGCCCAGGTGAGTGACGGTTGCGGCCAGCCATGCGTCCGGCAAGTCATTGCCTCCAAGTTGTTTGTTGAGGCAAAGCTGGCGCAGCTTCGGCCACTCCGGACCCAGGCGGGCCAGTTGCACGCCGGGCGACGCCAGCAACGCATCGACGAGCGCCACGGCGTCGTCGATCGGCGTTGCCTGTGGAAAAATTTTCGCACTGGTGACCAGACGCAAAAAACTGGCCAGCACCATGGGCATCAGGGTGAATGCTGCACCCGCCCCTGCAGCGGTAACCGCCGCTTCGAGCCAGGCGCGCGCCACCGCATGGTGGGGGTGGTCAACGCGCGACGCGGCCACCAAGACGTTGACGTCAGGCGTCATCGTCCATGGCCTCAAGCAGCGCCTTGTTGCTCAGCGGGTCCACGCCCGTTGCCAGGCCGCCACGGCCTTTGAATACCGGCAAGCGGACCCGTCTCTGTTTTGCCGCCGTGACCGTGGCGCGAAGTCGCAGTTGCAAGCCTTCTTCGATCACACGGGTCAGGCTGGTGCGCTGCTGGGCCGCAAGTGCCTTGGCGTCTGCCAGAAGTTGGTCGTTCAGGTCCAGGGTGGTTTTCATCTGGCCATGATACATATTTCTGTATCGAAACGGAATCACCAACGCCCGCAGCAGCGGACTTAGGGCCGACTTGCGCCCAGGGTCTCGGTTTCATTCAATATCGACTCGACCGTGGCGCGGAATTCGAGGGCGACACGGATAGATTGACGCGTTGCGGTTTTCATGAAGACAATGAATCGCAATTGCGGTGCAACGTCCAGCACAAGACCGGACGGCGCATGCGCGCTACCCTACAGCCCCAACCGCCCTCCTGCACCCATCAGAGTGGCCACGCCCAGCACGGCGAAGACGGCCGCTGCGATGCCATGCACCAGCTTCATCGGAATGCGGCTGGCAAACCGGTCGCCGACAAACACCGCCGGTACGTCGGCGATCAGCATGCCCAGCGTGGTGCCGACCACGACCAGGACCGGGTTGGCGTAGTGCGCCGCCATGGCGATCGTGGCGACTTGCGTCTTGTCACCCATCTCGGCCAGGAAGAAGGTGATGAAAGTTGCACCGAAGACCCCCAACCGGCTGGCAATTTTCGTCTCCTCGTCCTCGATCTTGTCCGGCACCAGCGTCCAGGCCGCCATCGCCAGGAACGACGCGCCCAGCACCCAGCGCAGCATCTGCGGGCTCACGGCACTGGTGATCCAGGCACCCAGCGCACCGGCCAGACCGTGGTTGATGATGGTGGCGCACAGGATGCCGGCGATGATGGGCAGCGGTTTCTTGAACCGCGCCGCCAGGATGAAGGCCAGCAGTTGCGTCTTGTCACCGATTTCGGCAAGCGCGACGACGCCGGTGGAGACGAGCAGTGTTTCCATGGATGGAAGGAACAGGGCAATGGGAAGAAACAACAACCGGGCCGATGGCCACGTTGCCGGTGCAAGCCAGCGCTAGTTGCAGAACTATTTGTAGAAAGCCTCGACCGTGCCCTTGAGCTTGATCAGCAGCGGGTTGCCTTTGCGGTCCAGCGTCTTGCCGGCAGCAACCTTGATCCAGCCTTCGCTGATGCAGTATTCGCCGACATCCGAGCGCTCCTTGCCGTTGAGGCGGATGCCGATGTCGTGTTCGAAGACAGCCGCCACGTGGTGCGGGCTGCGGGGATCGATCGACAGGTGATCGGGCAAGGGCGGACGTTCGGTGGCTGCGTTCATACTGCGATTTTCCACCATTCGACGCCCGCTTCGGGTTCAGCCAGCCGACGGCGATGGCTTCGCCAGCCCGCTTTGCCACCAGCCGACAACGCCGGCCAACACGCCTACCGACGGCATCAGCCACCAGTCGGATGCGTCCAGCGCCCACAACGTGGCGCCGGTGACCAGGCACCACGCCAACGGAATTGCCGACAACAGCGTCCAGGTCAGACGCGGGCGGCGCACACCCTCGCTGCCGCACAGGCACAACAACAGTCCCAGTGTCGCCATCACGGTCGGGTCGGGGGCGAGCCCGAACCACTCCGACTGCTGCATCGGCTTGAACCACATCAGCAGCGACACCGGATACAGCAACACCGCGATCGACAGCAGCACCGATCCCGTGCGAACCGCTGCGTTGACTTGCGACAGGGTCAGGTCGCGCCGCAGCGCGCCCAAAGCCGTCAGCAGCAGGCCCTCGATGGCAAACGCCAGCGCAAACCAGGGCGCCGCCAGATTGATACTGGCGTAACGCTTCCAGTGGAACTCCCAGGCCACGAACAACATGCTAAGGCCCAGCATCCAAAGGCCCATGCGCAACGCCACCCGAACCCGCCGATTGATGGCCCATAACAGTCCAATGCCCATCACCATCGCGACCGGCTGCAGCGGCCACCACGCGCGGTTGTGCAACTCGAGCATGCGGTACCAGGTGCGCGAAGAAAACATCAACAGGTCGGACACGCCGTAGGACCACCATTCACCCATCGGTGCCGCCCACTCACATATCCGCCACGAGCGCCGCCATGCGAACACGCATCGCCGCATCGGGCTGGCGCCCCCGCGCCGCGCCCATGTTCTCGCGCACATGCGCGAGCTGCGTGGTGGCTGGAATCGCACAGGTCAATTGCGGGTGCGAGACGATGAACTTGAGAAGGAACTGGGCCCAGTTGGCACAGTCGATCTCGGCCGCCCAGGCCGGCAGGCGTCGCCGCTCCAGCGCGCGGATCAGCACGCCTTCGCGAAACGGTCGGTTGGCAATCACGGCAATGCCACGTTCGCGCGCCAAAGGCAGGATGCGCTGCTCTACCGCGCGATCGAGGATGTTGTAGGTCACCTGCACGAAATCGAGTGGATGGGCCAGCATGATCGACTCGAGCTCGTCGTGGCGCCGACCGTCCGAGGTGGTGACGCCGGCATACCGCAGTTGCCCCGCGCGCTTGCGCTCGAACAACAGCGGCAGTTGCGTGCGCCATGCCAGCAGGTTGTGCACCTGCAGCAGGTCGAAACGCGGCACGCCCCAGTGCGCCCGCGAAGCAGCCACCTGCGCCGCACCATCACCGGAAGTCCAGACCTTGTCGGCGGAAAACACCCGGCCAACGGCATCGAGCCGGGCCAGCGCCTCTCCGATCACCGGTTGCGACGAGCCGTACATCGGCGAGCAGTCGATCAACCGCCCGCCGTCCTCGAAGAAGTGGCGCACGACCTCGGTGCAACCGCGACGCGCCATGGTGTCGTCGCCGACGTTGAACGTGATCCAGCTGCCCAGGCCGATGGCGGGTAATTTCTCGCCACTGGACGGGATAGTCTTGCGCAGAACGTCCTGCGCCGGCTGGCCTGTTGCCGATCGGCTGACTGCGGCGCCCCATGCGCCCACAGCCAGACCGATCAATCGCCGCCGTTGCAAATTGTTTACCATGGTGCCTTGTTTATACAGGGGAGTACAGGCCATGCACACCGGCATTGCCGCAGTGGGCTTTATCCTGTTCTCGGCCGGGTCTTGGGCCAGCGCGCAGGCGCCCCTGGTTGCCGAACCTGCCTCGGCGGCCGCATCGGCCCCCGCGCCAAACCTGTCTCTTAT
>ENA-ORBV01006497-ORBV01006497.1-microbial-mat-metagenome-genome-assembly--contig:-NODE-6497-length-20590-cov-6.891971_pt1 | contig 20590 bp, 15 predicted proteins | sample MGYA00237777_ERZ505514 | MGnify/ENA primary metagenome ERZ505514 (study PRJEB26160, sample SAMN06269048) | microbial mat metagenome | isolation source: Oligotrophic lake microbial mat | place... | reverse complement strand
AATGGTCCTGATCGCAATCAGGAGAATCTTGATCGCGATCAGAAGAGAATCGTGATCGCAATGGAAGAGAATACGCAGTTGTTTCCGGCAATTCCATGAAACGTTCTTCTGAGTTGCCCGCCGCGCTCCTTCTTGCATTGCTCCCCATGTTCGGGGACGACTTACAACGGGATGTCAAGATAGCCGTAGCCCCAAAGTATGGAGTTCTCGCAAGGACTGGTGCCGTCAACGGCGAAGTGTCGATCAACGTCCTAGTTGCTAGAAACGGGATCATCCTGAAGGTGAACTCTATTAAGGGACCGCTTTTGCTTCAGAAAGACGCCTTGGATGCTGCACGCAGATGGGTCTTTGAACCGTCAACGCGAGCGACCGAGCAGGAAATTACTATGGTGTTCGAGATAATTGCACGGGAACGCCCTGAGACCGATGAAGAGGTTCTGTACATAAGACCGGCAAGTTTTCACATCAAAGCTCGACTTCCAGATCCATCAGTGAACTGGAAACGCTGACGGGGACAGACTGCTGTATGAGGTGGACCCCAAACGCTGGACAGCAAAAATTGATTCCTTAAGTGGAGAGCCGGGGTTGGCTGCATGGATAGAATGCCACAGATCGTGACGGTTGTACACACTGAAAAACGTTTCCCTGGAGGATAGGGCAACGCAGGGATGCGAACCGAGCGCCAGGCGGAATGCCGAACAGGTTGGAGCGGCGGCGAAAACCGCTCCTGGCCGGCCTGTTTTGTTTGGCCGCAAAGCGATGAATCCCGGGGCTTGGGGCAGAGCCCCAATTCCGTAGCATTCATCGCCGCGGTTGGCGATCGCGAGCTGGCGGAAACCAGCGCGCAGGTGTGGCGTAGTGGAGCGCCTGATGTGGCCGCTCGAAGTTGCAGTAATCGATGTAGCGGCTGATCGCTTGATGCAACTCGATGCCATCGGCGAAGTCCGAAACATAGATCAGCTCGTACTTGATCGACCGCCAGAAGCGTTCGATCAAGATGTTGTCGATGGCCCGTCCGCGGCCGTCCATACTGATTCGAATGGAACGGCCCTTGAGGATCTTGAGGAAGTCCACGGAAGTGAATTGGGATCCTTGGTCGGTGTTGAAGATGAGCGGCTGGCCCCAGCGAAAGGCATCGTTGAGTGCATCGCGGCAGAAGGTAGCTTCCAACGAATTGGACAGTTCCCAACTGAGGATGAAGCGGCTGTACCAGTCGATGACGGCCGTCAGATAGAGGAAGCCGTTTTTCATGGGAATGTAAGTAATATCGGTACTCCAGACGTGATTGGGCGCCTCGATCTCGACGTCGCGCAGGAGATAGGGATGGACCTCGTTTTCGGGATTGCGCACGGTGAGGCGAGGCTTCGGATAGAAGGCTTCGAGTCCGAGAATGCGCCGCAGACGCTGGATGCGCTTGCGATTGATTTCCTCGCCGACCATATTGGAAAGCACTACGGCTAGCTTGCGGCTGCCGAGCGTTGGATGCTCGAGATAGAGTTGGTCGAGCAACCGGAGCAGGCGCAAATTCTCTTCCGATTCCCGCGCTGGCGAGTAGTAGAAAGAGGACCGCGAGAGCGAGAGCAACTCGCATTGCCGAGCGACCGAAATCCGGCGGTGTTGAGGTTCTACGCATTGACGCTTCTCCTCAACGGACCAGCCCGGATTTTTTTTGAGCCAGTCGAGTTCGACTGTCAGTAGACCAATTTGGCGATAGAGCGCATCGCGTTCGGCGTCGGCTTCGTGCTGCTTGGATGAGTCCTCTCGAGGGTTCTCGAAGAGGGATTGGAAACCATCGGTGGCTTGCTTCTTCCAGATCGCCACCAGGTTCGGATGGACACTGAAGGACTGGCCGATTTCGCTGGCCGTTTTGAGTCCTTTGAGCGCTTCCAAGGCGACCTTCGCCTTGAGGCTGGGCGGGTGATTCTTGCGGGGTCGAGGCATGGGAGACTGGTCCTTTCTTTTGCCCTACACTCCACTTAAGAATCTCCGATTCGCTGTCCGAAACATGGGGTCCACTATAGTGCGCAAGCGCATCGCGCAGCAAGCGGCCGAGAGAAGGCTCACGCGGTTTCTGACGCTGACGTTCGATCCGAAGAAGCTGCCCGCAGGCGCGGCGCTGAAGGACAGCATCGCTTATCCTGCTCTCACGCTGGAGTTTCGAGTTTGTCGGAGAGCTGTGGGCTTGCGATGTCGCTGTCGCGCCACCGTGGGTCGTGTCGCTGGTTCCTCTCCAGTAACACCCGCAAAACGGAACCGGCTCGATTGTTACCGGATTACTGGCGGAACCGCCATGCCGGTTCCTTTGCGCTCAGGTATGCAGGGGGCGCGGCGCGAACGCTGGAACAACTGGTACTGTTGCCGCCTTGTATCCAGTTCCGGTACAACGCGGGTGCAGTTTTCGGTACCAACGTTTTCTTCATCTAAGCAGGATCCTCAGGCAGAATCGTATTGAAGACGAGGATATGACCTTATGATGTTTCTCAATCGCCTGATTCCAACTGCGTTGTTCGCATTGGTAACCGGCTTCGCTGCCAGCATCGGTTCGCTGGCAGAAGCGAATACCGATACCTCCAGCTTGGTTTCCACCGATTGGGGTCTCGCCCGAGGGAGTTATGTTTTGTCGTTCGAGCAAACATCGACGGGCGGACGGTCCGCAATCTCTATCGTCCCTCCACCAGCCTCACTGCCAACCGCTGCGACGGCCGATTCGACTCCCGAAGCACCGCTGCCAATTTTTATCACGCAACCGAACCTTGGATTTCAGGTCATCCTCACGGCTGACTACGGTGCCTATCAAGGTCCCGAGGCGGCGATGGATAACCCCGGTCAAATCGTGCTGATCTCCATCGCCAGTCCGTCAGCCGACGGAACCTTGACCCTTTCACCTTCGGATGTTTTCGATCTTGGCGTCTCGAATCTATTTACCGGAGCGCCTTTCGAACCCGGTGAAGTCAGCGACGCTGGCACACTTTACGCCGGTGACACCAACATCCCGCCAACGATGATTGCCAGCGAACCAATCGATTCTGTCGCCTCCGGACCAGGAGCCACGCCGACCGCAACCGGGACGAACCCCGCGGATAGCTCCTCAAGTTCTGAGACCAACCAGAACTCCCCGACTGCCCAACTCGATGGAATCACCAACGGGGCCGCAGTGGAATCCGTGCCGGAACCCTCTACGGCAATCGCTGTATCGCTTGCCCTAATCGGGCTCGGATGGCTCAAACGGCGCAAGGAAAAAGCACAAGGCGATTTCTCTAGGTAGGTTTGATAGTTCCCTGGATACCATAGACCTACAGCACCGGTACGTATAGTAGTATCCACATTCAATTCTGTGACGGAAAATCTGTTTAGGTCAGAACCGTCGTTATGAAAACTCGTGTTATTGGTGCATGCCTGCTCACCCTGAGCACCCTTTCCGCTGCTTTGATTCGCTCGCAAGTTGAGTCCGCCGTTGCAGCACAGCGATCTATCGCCACGCAACTGGATTTGAGCTCCTCCTCTGGAGTCATGTGGGCACAAAGGAACATCTCAACGTTTGTTCTTACCGTTCTTACCACGCAAAGTACCGCATTCGGTCCGAGGAGCTACTCGCAAGAAAGCTACGTGCAAGATACGGCTCTTGCCATCGCGGCTGGCGGATATAACCTGTTTACCACTTCGAGTTCCACTCAGGCTTACGGCGGCAGCGGTTCCAGTCTTGGACTCGGCGTTGGCTTCAGCTTCTCAGACGACGGACCGGGCTCAAGCTATTGGGCACCCGGCGCGCTTCTTGCCGAGTGGAATCCGATTCCGGTTGTAACCGTCGCCGACCGTGGTATTCCGGCAGTCGACAACTATCCGCACGATTTCAGCCCCGGCAGCCTACTCGTCGGCCCCGGCGATGATTCGCAATTCACGCCCCCCCACCTGTTGTTGGCCGGTGCCAATCAGGCACCTCCGCCGACTCTGAATCCACTCGGTTTGGCGTTGCGGGGTGTGAGTCCGGAAGTCTTCGGTGGCTCACCCTCTACCGTGAGAAGCGCCCCCGTTGCAGCCGTTATTCCGACCGCAGAAGTCGCGACGGCAGAGCGGACCACCACATCTGCCCCGGTCGTCCTCTTCGCGCCGACCGCATCCGGTTCTGACCCGGTTGCAGCAAAGGATCCCGCCGCTGCACCGCAAACGCAAACCCCGGTCGCCTCCGTCTCGTCCACCGCACCCCAATCGATCGCCACCGTAGCGGAGGCCTTCATGACCACGACCGTAACTTCGACAAACCTCTCACCCGCCGCCCGCACCCTGCTCGGCGCCGAATCTCCCTTGATTGGCAACGCGGCCAACCTCAACAATTCACCCGAACCGGGTTCCATCGTGGCGATGGGATTGGGCCTTTCGTTGGTCGCCTGGAAGTTGCAGCGACGAACTCAAAAGCGGGCAGAGGCCGACGTGGACCTTCAAGCGAACTAGCCCACCGAAACCCGGTTACAAGTTCGTCAAAGTCTCGGCGCGGACGATTGCATTGGTCGCCGCGCCCTTTTGTTTTGTTGAATATCCCGTCTACCATCCAAACTTCAGTGACTAAGGTACTCCCTTAGGATTTGAAGGGTAAGGATCAGTGCTTTACTCGGTAGTAATCTCGTCCCGTCCGGTCCATGATGAAGATGGATGGATGTCCAGATGGCTGAATGCCAATACTGCGGAAGGAGCTTCACTCCTCGAATCGGCGAACAATTCTGCTCGCCGACGCACGCCCGGGAGTTTTTTTCCCGGGCCGCTCGCAGCCGTGATAGCCGTAAATCCGACACCAAGTTGGGCCTGACCGCACGCCATCGAGTGATGGAACTCTTGCGGCTAACCGGGCCGGAACCGGAGCCGCCACCTCCAGCCCACCTAACGCGAACTGAATTTAAGCCGACCCCGGTTTTTTGTCCATCGCCTTCCGCCGTCCCCGTGAATCTTGCTCCTCTCGAGCGATCGGCTCCGCTGGCACTGAAGCTGCCCACGATCGAATTGTTGAAAGTGGAAGAGGGCTTGGCCGCACTTGCAGCCTCCATCGCCAATCGAACCGAGGAAGTTCCAGCCTCCCCACCGTCGCCCAAAGACGATATGTATGCGCTGGCGATGCCGTTTGCCTCGGACTGCATCGCTTCGGCCGGCAGGTTATTCGCAGCCTTGATGGGCCACGAGTCACTTCTGCAGCCACCGACCATCGTGGGCAGGAAACGTTCTGGAACCACTCCGAGCAAGTTGAGGCGGGCATTCGCCGTGGAATTCTTCCACCAACTGCCGTTGTCTGCCGGAGCACGCATTGCGAAACCGCAGCCGACACCCGCACCCTGGAATGACGGATCCTGCCTTCGCCCTAAGCGCGAGGCAGCCGCGCTGGTTTCCCAACCGGGGCTTCACTTCGACCGTATCTTTTCACTGGAACCCTTTCGCCGCACACTGGCCAGCCCCGTGCTTCCCACCGGCCAGCACGAACAGGCATCGCGCTCCGGACAACACCGTTTGAGCCAAGCCCGCTGGGAATTTCGACATGAAATGCCAGAGGATTCGCGCCGCAGCCGTCAGGTACCGTCCAAGCCATTGGGCAACGGGGCGATTCTCAATATCCAGCGCGATTCCGTCGCCCCGTGGCTTGTGCCCATGCGTCCCATCCAGCCGGAATTTCGGGGTGATTTGCGCCCCTTCGACTGGGCGCAACTCATTGCCAGGCTGGCGGATTTCGAAGACGACACGGTCGCCAATAAAACTAACAAACACAACGCCACGACGACGCGCATGGCAGCCGTCGCCCGCCGCAAGCAGGAACGCCTTCGCTCCATTCCCGTCTTAGGCCCGATGATTCACTTCTGGCTAACCCAGAGTTGGGCGGTTCGCGGACTGGCTCTCGCAATCCCGATGCTCGCATTTATTGCCGTCAAACCCTCTTTGGATGGCTCGTTGCGGGAACCGGTGGTGCTGGCCAAAGAGATGCCCCGGCCAATCAGCACGGTGGTTCGGCGCGAGCCTGCAAAAGAACTCGTGGCAATGCGCGGAGCCACAGCCCCGCCTGCCGTCGCCTTGCCGAATCCAGTCGCGCCGGCACCTTCCGCGTCGAAGCAGCCGCATCCGAGGCTCGTCCCCGAACGCGGTGGCACCGGCAAAGCCACCGGCACGCTGCCCATCGCCAACGTGGAACCGAAACTCGACAAGTTTGACAAGATTCTGCTTTCCCGTGCCGCAGTCGAATTGGCCGATGACTTTTCGTTCGGGCTCGATAGCTGGGAAGCCCGCTCCAGCGCCGTCCAATGGACCTACGATCCAACCGGCTTCGTCCGGCCCAACGGACTGGCCATCTACCGTCCGTCGCTGAATCTGACCGACTATACGGTGGAGTTTCTGGCGAAAATCGACGCCTCCGCCATTTCGTGGGTGGTCCGCGCTCAGGATCTGAACAACTACATGGTGGTCAAGATGGTGCAACGGGGCGGTGGACCCCTCCCGAGATACACCATCATGCACTATCCGGTGGTCAATGGAAGAGAAGGAACGCGAATTGAGCACCCACTTCCGCTGAATCTCTATAAAGACACGCTCTTCCGCATCCGAATGGATATAAGGGGAGCAAACTACGCAGTGTACGTGCAAGACTCCGTGGTGGATTCCTGGTCGGACGAGCGCTTCCCGATCGGTGGTGTGGGGTTCTTTACCGGAATCGGCGAAGATGCCCGCATCCGGTGGGTGCAGGTGACCTACCAGAATGACTTTGTTGGCAAATTGTGCGCTTGGCTAGCGCCGAAGGCGCAGGTGCAGTGATATCCCGAAGGCGCAGGTGCAGTGATATCCCGAAGGCGCAGGTGCAGTGATATCCCGAAGGCGCAGGTGCAGTGATGTCCCGCAGGCGCAGGTGCAGTGATGTCCCGCAGGCGCAGGTGCAGTGATGTCCCGAAGGCGCAAGTGCAGCAAGTATTTCCGAGCCGCGACCGTAAGGGAGCGGATTCTTTCTAGGATGGACGCCCGCTGAGACGGCGTTCGAAACCGCAGTTTACCGATGGAATTTTGAGAGGTTCGAACACAAATGAGCAAGGATCCGGCAGAGAAGAAATCAGGCGCAGTGTCCGCCTATCTAGCCCGCGCCGTCGCGCTGCATCTCGAAGGCAAGCGGCAAGAGTCGCTCCAGGAATTGCAGAATGCCGTTCAGGCCGGTGAGGATTCACCCGAGGTCCACTCCGCCAAAGGGCACCTCTTCTATGAACTGAACCGGTTCGAGGAAGCGACCGACAGCTACCTCCGACTGATTGAACTGGTCCCCAACCATCCCACCGCCAACTTCAACCTGGCAATCTGCCTCGAAAAGCTCGGCAAGTGGACAGAAGCAGGAAGCTCGTTCCAGCGCGCCCTGGTCAGCGATCCCGAACGCACCGACACCCGTCTCGGACTCGGCATTTGCATGCTGCACGGCGAAAAGCCGGAACCTGCCCTCGAACATTTCGACCGCGTCCTGGCACGCGACGAAAAGAACGAGACCGCCCAGTTTGGCAAGGCGGTCGCCCTGCAACTGCTCTGGAAGTTCGACGAAGCCGCCGCGCTCTATCGCAAGCTGCTGCAACGCAATCCCAAGTCGGAAGAGTGCCTGGTAAACCTCGTCACCATCGGCATGGCCCGCAAAGACGACGCGATGACCCGCGAGTTCTCCGAAAAGCTGCTCACGCTGCGTCCCTCTTCCCAGACCGCTCTCGAAGGCCTCGCAAGCTGCGCTTTCGGATCCAACGATCACGAAGCCGCCGTCACCTTCTGCACCAAACTCGTCGAAGCCTCGCCCGAACACTTTGAACGCTGGTTCAATCTCGGTGTCGCGCACCAGAAAACAGGCCGTTTCGACAAGGCTGCAGAAGCTTATCAGCGCGCCTTGAAACTGCGTCCGGATGCCAAGCAGGCCTACGTCAACCTCGGTATCGTCCACCAGGAAGCCGGCGAACTGGCCGAAGCGAAGCAGTGCTATGAGAAGGCCCTCCAACTGGCACCCGATCTCGCCGATGTCCAGTACAACCTCGCCTCCGTTTACGAGCAAGGCAACGCGCTCGAAGAAGCGGAACGGATGTACGCAAAGCTGCTGACCCGCAATCCCGACAACGAAGACGCCTGGTTCCGCCTGGGTCACCTGCGCTTGCTGCGCAAGGACTATCGCGGCGCCGGTGAATCGTTCGAGCAGTGCGTCCGCAAGCGTCCCGAATGGATCGAAGCGCACATGAACCTCGCGCTCTGCTGCTGGAACACCGGCAATCAGGCCGGTGCCGGAAGATCCTTCGAAGCGGTCCTCACCCAGGATGCTGGTTCGCTCGATGCCCTCCGCGGTCTGGCCGCAATGGCGATCGAGAAGGAAGACTTCGAGCAGGCGCTCGATATGCAGGCCCGTATGATCGAAGCTGGCGAACGTTCGCCGGAACTGTTCTACAATACCGGCCTGCTACTGCAGAAGTCCGGGCAGATTGGCGATGCGATCCGTCTGTATCGCGAAGCACTCGCCGAAAAGCCGGCCTTCGCGGAAGCAATGCTCAATCTCGGTCACGCGCTGAAGAGCCAAGGTCAAGAGGACGAAGCTCGCAAGCTCTGGAAGCAGGCTCTCGAAATTAAGCCGGAGCTCGCCGCTGGATACTTCGACCGCGCTTAGCTGCCCGATTCATCCGTTGAACCGTTCCAAGCCCCGGATGTCATCCGGGGCTTCCGCCTTTCCAACTCAAGAAATCGTCTTTTCCGGCAGAAGCTCAGTGCCGGCTCGGAGGAGGATCTCAACCCACTCGTCGAGTGCGGCCAAGAAATCGTCTTTTCCGGCAGAAGCTCAGTGCCGGGGTTCCAAGACCATCTTCATGCCGTGTTTCGGACGCAGGGTGATCATGGCCTTGGTCTCGACCGGATGCCCAGGCACGAGCTTCGGCGCGAACTTCTGTGCCAGGCAAGTCAGCAGCAGTACGCCTTCCATCCACGCAAAACGCTCGCCAATGCAGAGCCTCGCGCCGCCTCCGAAAGGAAAGTACGCAAATTTGGGACGCGTCGATGCCACTTCCGGCAGCCATCGATCCGGATCGAAACGATCGGGATGCGGATAAAACCGCGGATCCCGCTGCATCACGAAGGGGCTCATCAGCACGATCGAATTCGCTGCAATTTCATAGCCGCCGAGTGAAAAAGGCTGGATCGTCTTGCGTCCGATCGCCCAGGCGGGTGGATACAAGCGCATCGATTCGGCGAATACCATCTCGACGTACTTCAGCGCGGGCATGTCATCGAAGCCCGGCGTGCGGCCATTGAGAACACGGTCGATTTCGGCATGCATGCGGGCGGCGATTTGCGGATGCTCGGAAAGCAGATACCAGGTCCAGGTGAGGGCGTTGGCCGTGGTCTCGTGACCGGCGAGAAAGAGCGTCATCGCTTCATCGCGCACCTGTTCGTCGCTCATGCGTCCAGTGGCACCGCGATCTTCTTCATCCTGTGCGAGCAACAGCATGGAGAGCAGATCGCCTTTGTCTTCGCCCGAAGCACGATGCTCGGCGATCATACGATAGATGATTCGGTCGAGCGTTGTGCGAGCTTTCTCAAAGCGCTTGACGAAAGGCAAAGGCAGCTTTTCGAGGATCTCCGAAAACGGAAGCATCACGAGATTGAAGAGATCGAGGACGGCGCCTAAAGATTCACCGATGTCACGCGCCTCTTCTTCGACGTTCGCGCTGAAGAGCGTTTGCGCGACCACCGCCAGCGTCAGGCGCATCATTTCTTCCGCCATGTCGACGGTCTGGCCCGGCTGCCAGCGATCGCGCGTGCGGACGCCCCAATCGGTCATAGCGTCGGCATAACCCCGTAGACGGTCGCGATGAAAGGCGGGCTGCATCAGGCGGCGTTGGCGAAGATGGAAGTCGCCTTCACTCGTCAGCAGGCCTTCGCCGAGCATGCGCTTGGCACGCTGCAGCACGCGGCTCTTTGTGAAGTTGCCCTGCTGGGTAACGAGCACTTCTTTGACATACTCGGGATCGTTGATTAAGTAAACATCCTGCGCGGCGAGACGCAAAAAAGCGATTTCGCCGTACTGCCTGCGGATCTTCAACAGAAAGCCCGGCGCATCCTTGCGAAACTCTCTGAGGATCGCGAACGGCCAAATGCTCTTTGGGCCCGAGGGATGCGTCAAAGCCGTTGTCATCAGTGGTCCAGTTCTTTCTTCAGGTCGACGATCACCTGATCTCGCTTCTCACCATGCAGATCGGTTTCAAGCCGCCGCAGCGCCATTCCCACAACGTCGCGATGATGCAGTTTCGAGCCGAACTCTTCACTGAGGCGCAGCCAGATTTCGTGCACGCGATCCACATCCTGCGGCCACAAGCGCGGCGGGTGCGGACCCAGATTCACAAATGTGGAGGACCGGCCAGCCGCGATCACTTCGAGCGAAAACGGATGTCGCGGTTCCGGCAGTTTTTCCCAGGCGAGTCCGATGCGTCGTGCAAGTTCCTCGGATGCCATCTTTGCCGATACGCCCGTCACCAACCGCGCCGCCTTGAGCGTGGCTGCGGTCTGCACCATGGCATCGAACGGATCCATCGCCGGAATCACCATGAGTTCCACGGTCTTGCCCTCGCGCTCCGCCAGTTCCACCACATGGGTGAAGAGTTCTGACTCGTAATCGCTGAAAAGCTGGCCTTCTGTGAGATCGTATTCCCCTGCGCCAGTGCTGATCTGGCGGACGGTCATCACAACGATGTCATGACGGCGAAGATTGGTTTTTTCGAGAACCTTACGCAAATGATCCATACGACCGTAGTCGCGTATGGCGACGAGGACACCGCCAGGGCGCGCGTGGATACTGGTGGAATCCACCTGCGGTTGATGATCGAGATTGAACTGTTCGAGTCCCTTGGTATCGACCTTGCGGCGTTTGCTGATGCGATCCGAGATGGTGAAGATGATGAACAGCGAAAGCGTGAAGGCGATGCCGGAAATCGTCGCGGTCTTCTTGGTGAAGAGGTTCGCAATCGCGACGAAGCCCAGCACCAGCGTGATCACGCCGAGGCCGATGGGAATCTCTTTGCCACCGATCTTAATGTTGAAGGGAACCTTGTATTCCTGATCGTGGCGTTGGAATCGTAGCGCGAGTACGCCCAACGATTTCAGAAAGAAGCTCCACACCACGCCGAATGCATATGCTTCGCCAAGCAGGTACACATTGCCCCCGCTGGCCACGATGGTCACAATCTGCAGGATCGTGATGAGGTTGACGATGCGGAAGGTGGTTCCGAACTTCTTGTGCAGTTTGCGGAACCACGGTAGCAGCACGCCGTCTTCGGCGACGCGATTGAGCACACCGTTGGCACCGATCATCGAGGTATTGACCGCGCCCGACAGGATTAGGACGCCTACAATCACGACGAACACCTGAAAGGTCAAGCGCAGCAAATAGGGGCCGGCAAGGTTCATGGCCAGTCCGCCGATGAGGTTGTTGACGTAGTTCTTGCGAATCGCGTCGGGGATGATCATCGTTGCAAACACGGTGATCAGGCCGGTTGAAATCAACGCATAGGTGCAAACGATGTTGGCGGTAATGCGAAGGTTTTTCATCTTCGGATAGCCGATTTCGCGATAAACCTGGGCCAGGGTTTCGAAGCCGCTCATCGAAAGCAGCGAGTGTCCGAAGGCGATGACCACCAGCGCCAACGGCATGGTAATCCAATTGGTTCCGTGCAGCCAGCCCTGGGCATCCTCGCTGAGGTGGATGTTCGCGGCAATCGGCGCGGAAGGCATGTTGACTTCACCTCGAAGCAGCAACGTCAACGGGCACCAGATCAGGAGGATGCCCACCATGACGGTGGTGATCTGCATGATGCGCAGAGCCTTGCCGCTCGATTCGTGAATGCCCTTGGTGTTCTGCCACCAGAAGTAAATCGTGACGATGACACCGAATCCCGCCGCGAATAGATGCACCGGGATGCGCCAAGTCTGATTCCCCATCTCGCCGAATTCGTTGATGAGCGAACCCAGATATGTGCCCGCACTGACGACGCTGATGGGTCCGGTGAGTATGTAATCGAACACCAGCGCGGATACCGACAGGCGAGCCATGAATGGACCCATCGCATCGCGCACCACCACATAGACGCCGCCGCGTACGAACATGCCGCAGCTTTCCATATACACGCTGCGAACGGAGAAACCGAACAGCATGACAGCCAGCACGAACCAGGGCGCGGCTTTGCCGATGGCCTGTTCTGCGATGCCTCCTGCGTAGAACGACGACGACGCCAGATCGCTCAAAACGATGGCGGCTCCGCGCCAGAACGAAATGAAGGAAAGGGCGGCTGTCGTCGCCACAACCACTTTGGGTGAGACGGACGGGCGACTAGCGTTAGAAGACATTGCCTGTTCCCTATTCTACGATCAGAACAGTGCCCTTCAACGCTCTCGAAGATTATGCCCGCTTCATCTGCGGCCGTTTGCGCGGCGCAGGATACCAAGCGTTTTTCGTCGGCGGCTGTGTGCGCGACCATTTGCTGGGACATCTCGCCAAAGACTATGACGTTGCAACGGATGCCAGTCCTGAGGGCGTGTTGCAACTGTTTCCCGACGCGGGCGTGGTCGGCGCGCACTTTGGGGTGGTGCTGGTTCGAGAGGATCGTTGGCAGGTCGAGGTCGCGACCTTTCGCAGCGATGCGGAATACTCAGACGGGCGCAGGCCCGATGCGGTGCGGTTTGTGACTGATCCGAAGCACGATGCGGAGCGGCGCGATTTTACGATCAATGCGCTATTTCTGGATCCGGAAACAGATCGCATTCTGGATTTCGTGGGTGGGCGAGCGGATCTGGCGGCGGGTTTGATTCGTGCCATTGGCGATCCCGAGGCTCGTTTCGAAGAGGATCGCTTACGTCTGTTGCGCGCGGTTCGGTTCGCCGCGCGGCTGGGATTCCAGATCGAGCCTCGAACTTTCGACGCAATCCGGCGGATGGCGCCGCTGGTGAAGTTGGTGGCGGTAGAGCGTGTTCGCGAGGAACTGCATCGGATCCTTCCGGAAGGCCGACGCGGTTTGGATTTGTTACAGGAGACAGGGTTGTTGTCCGAACTCTTGCCAGAGGTTTCTTATACAGAAGAAGTGAAGCAGCGCCTCGACAGAACTGCGGAACTTTCGCCTTCGCTTGCCTGGGCGGCGCTCTTGTTGAATGCGCCCCACGGCACCGCGGTTACGATTGCGAACCGGCTGCGGTTTTCGATTTCTGAATTCGACGGCTTGGCAAATCTTCTTGCCAGCCGCGGTCGTGTGCGCGAGATCGAAATGATGTCGCTGGCAAACAGAAAGCGCCTCATGCGCGATCCTCAGTTTGACGAATACCTCGCACTGCACCGCATGTGTGGCGAGCCTGTGCCGGATCTACCGCGATACTCGGATACGGATTTGCATCCCGCCCGGCTGCTGACAGGGCTGGATCTCATCGACTTGGGTTATCCGCAGGGGCCGCTCTATTCGCGAATTTTGAGCGCCCTCGAAGACGCTCAGTTAGAAGGTTCACTGGGCAATCGCGAAGAGGCTGTGCGATGGCTGCGCTCACGGTTCTAAGTTTGGCGATCCGACGGATGTCAGCGACATCGACGATCTGGTCCGAAACATGGGGTTGCCGTGTGCGCCGCGAATGTCGAATCCGCAGAGAAAACGCCTGGTTCAGATGCCGTTGTGATTTCCGCCGATGCGGTCAGGATCGCGGATTCCGAGAAGGTCGTCGGCCTCACGTGAACTCCGAGCGAGAGTTAAACTACAAAGGATCCTCATCACGCGCCGGACTATGTGGACAGCAGATTCACCGATCCCTGGAATTCTAGAACGCCTTCGCTCCGGCGATGACCGCGAGCAGGACTTCCGCGCGCTCTTCGATCAGTGCTTTCCCCGCATACTGAGTTTCTTCCTGGCGAAAGGACTTTCTGAGGAAGACGCGCGCGAACTCACCCAGGGTGTGATGTTTTCTGTCTATCGGAGTGTCGGGCAACTGGAATCGGAACAAGCCTTCGCCGGTTGGCTCTTCACCATCGCACGCAACTCGATGGCGAACTGGGTCGACCGGCGCAACGCGCAGAAGCGTGGTGCGGAGTCCACCGTATTTGCGGGAGAAGAGTTCGATTTTGAGGACCTACGGGTCGACGTAGGCGGTTCGCTGCTGCAGCGGGAACGCGAAGAACTGCTGAGAGAAGCGGTGGATGCACTGCCGCCGCAGATGCGGCAATGCGTGCGGATCCGTGTATTGGAAGATGCCGGCTACGCGCAGATTGCCTCGCGACTGGGGATTTCGGTGAATACGGTGAAAGCACATCTCTTTCAGGCCAGAAACTCTTTGCGTATCAGGCTTGAGGGCGTGCTTCGGATGAAAGCGGAAGGGGACGGTGGATGAATCCTTCTGCTTGGGAAAATGCTGTGAGAAACACCTGTCCTGCGGATGCGGAATGGATCGACTACGCGAGCGGCGCGGTGCCTGCGGGCGCGCGGCGTGAATCGATGGAGGCGCATCTGGCTTCTTGTACGCTGTGCATCGCCGCGTTGGCGGATGCTCGTCTGTTTGCCGGGGATGGGGACGTTGCGGGAACAAATCCGGGAAAGGAACATCGAGAGTTTCAGGATCGCTTTGGACTCGCCCCCGCGCCAAAGCAAATGGCGAGGTCCGCTGGCTGGCCTGCATGGGTGGGCCTTGCCGCGGGACTGGCGATCGCTTGCGGAGCGGCTTTTTGGATCTACTTGAGCAATGTCGCGCTGAGCGATGAGAAGGCCGAGTGGAGCCGGAAAGAGGCGTTGCAGACAAGGCAGATTGCGCAGTTGGATCGAGAGCTGAGGGCTCCGCGAGTGAGCAGCGGCGGGGTGTACGATTTGAATTCTGCGGATTTCCAGCTTCGTGGCGGATCGTCGCCGCGAATGGCGGATGCGAAGTTTGCGCCTGCGCTGACGTTTCTGCTGCATTTGCCCACGAATGCCGATCGCGGTGAGACTTGGCGAGTCGAGATCGTGGACCGTGGTTCGAAAGAGGTGGTGAGTTCAAGCGTTGGACTCGCACCGCTTGCCGATGGGACGCTTGTGGTTACCGCTTCGGGACTTGTGGCCGGAGCGGAATATGAGATCCGCGCGCGGACGGGGGAGAGCCCGGGGGTTGGATTTTGGGTTCGGGTTGTTCGCTAAACCTGGACGGCTTTGTTGCTGTCCTTGCAGTTGAGGATCCAATTTCCATGAATAGAAGAATCGTCTCGCTCATGCTTGCGATGTTGGCAGCAGGTGTTTCTTTCGCCCAGGAGTACAAATATCGATGGGGCGACACAATGCTTACTTTGGACCGCCGAGGTGTAGTCTTGGGGTTTTCGCGAGCTGACGGCGCACAAGGGATTGTCGAGGGGCAAGACATGCCGATTGACAAAATGGTCCAGCTAGCTGAGCCACAGCTTAAGGCGAATCTGAAGAAATGGAAGACTCTCTATTCTGACGTTCCAATCCACCGAAAGAAAAGCGAAACTGGTCCCTTTCAAATTAACGCTCCCGCAAGCTTCCGATCGGTTACCAAAGATCCAAGCGATAGAGTGACGATTACGGAGGTGCGTTGGGTTAAGCCCAACCAAGTCGAGATACACGTCTCACCTCCGCCCGGATTGTTTATACGCGAATGCTCGAACTGCGCGCCACCCTGCTGTGTGTATTGCGGCATTGGCTGTTTGGGGGGAGCCGGAAGATCGCCCATAAGTCCTCAACCTCTCCCAGGACCAACGATGCCCCAAGGCACACTAGCATCGTCACGATTCGATGACGTGGTTTCAGAAGGGCTGCTGGCTGTTGTGGATTCCAACCATTTGGGGCCAACACCAGGAACATAGCAGGGCACTGCAACTCGGTGGGCAATCGAAGTCTGATGAGGCGATGACAATCTTGCTGTCTCTGACAGAGACGCACCCCAAGTTTGTGAGGACCTGCGCTGCCATCCGATCTGTTTTGCAGAAAACAGGACGAGTGGCTGAGGTGCCGGCGCTGTTGGATCGGCTTGCGATCCGCAATACCTATGCTCATTGCGGATTGGCCCGGCACTGGTACTTGCAGGGGGATCGCAACGCAATGGAACGGGCCGCCAGAAAGTGCCTCGATGCGGATCCAGAGTTCCTGCCAGCCTGGACAGAATGGCTTCACGGGCTAGCATCACAACAACGGCTCGCGGAAGCGTTGCCCGCAATCGAACTGCTGGAAAAAGGTAGTTGGATTCGGCGCGCAGTCATTGCCGCCTATGCGATTTATGGCAAGCCCGAAGCTATCATCGTCGAGGCGGAGCAGGCGCAACGCATTCGAAAGGGTGACCCTGACTTGGAGCGAATCCTTTTCGCTGGTTACCTCCAATCAGGACGTTGGGACGATGCGCTGCGTCTTGCCCAAGAAGGAGCCGCGGCGGCGCGACTTCGCGGCGATCTGGATCTGGAAAGACAACTGACCGGACGAATGGGCGCGGTCGCCAACCGACAAGGACGGTACGCGGATGGCGAGAACTACCTTCAAAAGGCCGTTGCGATGGCTCGTGAGCTTTCCGATGCGGACAGTGAACGTGTTTACCGACATGAGCTGGCGGAAACCCTGCGGCACTCCGGCAAGTTGGAGGAAGCGACTGCGGAAATCGACCCGGTCATCAAGATGCTGCGAGCGGGACGAGCGACCATAGACCTAGGCAGAGCGATTCACACCCGCTCGGAAATTCACCTGGAATCCGGCAACTACACGGGAGCGTTGGCAAGTCTGCGCAAGGCCCGAGCCGCGGCCCGAGCGATCGGCGGCGACACGGGTGGTGAACTCGAGGCCGCAGCGAGCACCACCGAAATCCGGCTTGCGTTGGGAGACGTTGGCGGAGCCCTCGAAGAGATAAAGGGCGCCCTGCGGATCGCACGTTTGCAACAGCGATCCGAATTGGTGCGGATCCTGCCTGTGGCAGCACGGGTCTATGTGGCCGCTGGCAATCGGTCGGAAGCTGCGAAGCTCTATGCCGAAGCGCGAGAGGCGGCGACAAAGCAGAAAGACATTCGGACGGGCTTCGATGTCGCCTTGCGCGAGGCGGAACTCGATGGGCGTCCGGCGGCATTCGATGCTGCGAGGCAACTTGCAAACGCCATCGGATCCAAGATCATCACCGCGCGGCTCGATCTTTCCGAAGCGGCGGCGCTAGACAAGTCCGGCAATACCGCCACGGCCTTGCAGCGTTTCGAATCCGCGCTTGCTGCGGGGCTGGCCATTCCATCCCCCGAGATCATCTGGCGTGCCCGTGCCGGAATCGCCTGGGTCAAGACGCGCCTACAAGCCCGCGCCGAGGCAATCGAACAGTACCGCCTGGCCACGGAGGCGATCGAGAACGTCCGCGCCAACCTGCTCTCGCTGGAAGACAGGGCCAACTTCTTCGCCGCCAGGACCAAGCTCTACAAAGATGCCGCGAACCTCCTGCTGCAAGAGCGCAAGCCCGCAGAAGCTTTCGCGTTCGCGGATCGTGGACGCGCGCGCTCGCTTCTCGATTCGCTGTCCACCAATCCTGAAACAAAAACCGTGGTTCCGGCCGGATCCATCGTCCTGTTGTACTTTCTGCATCCCGACGGGGCGAAGGTCTTTGCTCTGACAGAGGGGACGCCCCTCGTCGTCGCGCTACCAGCCTCTGAGGCGAGAATTGAGGCGGCCGTGCGCGAATACCGTGCATTGATCTCCTCGCCACCCGTTCGGGTGACCCAAGCGCGGATGACGGATCTCTCGCACCAACTCTACGCGGATCTGCTCAAGCCAGTCGAGCCGTTGCTCAAAGGCAAACGCGAAATCATCGTGATTCCAGATGGCTCGCTGTTTTATCTGCCTTTCGAGGCGCTCCGGAACCCGGCCTCAGGACAATACGCTGGTCATCGGTTCGACTTTGTCTACGCTCCATCGTGGAACGTCTACGCGGCATTGCGTGCCAAACCGAAGAGTGCAACAACCAGCGCCCTCCTCGCCTACGGCGATGCCGACTATCGTGAGCCTTGGAAACGCTTGCCGTTTTCGCGTGAGGAAGTACAGTCCATTGCCGGACTCTATTCCGCAAAGGCCCGCGTAGGAAGCGAGGCTAGCGAGACGGCGCTGCGAGCCGATGCGGCGGGCGGTTCGCACAGGATGATTCATCTGGCGGTGCACGCAAAAGCCGATGAGGCGAGCCCGCGATTTTCGTCTTTGGTGTTCGCATCCGATGACCGCAACGACGGGCTTTTACACGCTTACGAGATTCAGCGGATGCTGCTTCCCGCCGAGTTGGTCGTCCTATCGGGATGCGAAACCGCAATGGGAAAACGACTCACTGGCGAAGGAATCACAGGACTCACACAGAACTTTCTGCAAGCGGGGGCTGCCAGTGTTGCCGCCAGCCTTTGGAAGGTAGAGGATCGCGCGACCGCGGAGTTCATGCGCTTGTTCCACCTGGAATTACGGCGTGGACGCGCGCCTGCCGCGGCGTTGCGGTTGGCACGCACACAGCTTGCGGCACGCTTCGAGCATCCGTTTTATTGGGCGGCGTTCATCCTCATCGGCGGAAGCCGTTGAGTCTGGACTATTCGTAAAACCGTTGTGCGATCGGGAACCGTCGGCCAATGCCAAAGGCCTTGCTGGTAATCTTCAACCCAGGAGCCGCCTGCTGGCGCTTGTACTCGTTGCGATCGGTCTTGTTGATGATCTCGCGCACCAACTGAATGGGCTGCTGGATCTCCTCAGCAATCTGTTCGGGCGTCTTAAACTCTTCGACGTAGCCCTTGAGAATCGCATCCAGAACCGCATACTCGGGCAGCGAATCCGTATCCTTCTGGTCTGGCCGGAGTTCCGCGGAGGGCGGCTTCACAAAGACATTTTCGGGAATCGCGTTGTTCAAACGTTTGTTGGCCACGCGCGAAATCTCATACACCAGCGTCTTCGGAACATCGGAGATCACAGCCAAACCGCCGCACATGTCGCCATAGAGGGTGCAGTAGCCGACGGCGAGTTCGCTTTTGTTGCCTGTGGTGAGCACGAGCGCGCCCCACTTGTTCGAGAGCGCCATCAGCGTCATGCCGCGCAGGCGTGATTGCAGGTTTTCTTCTGTGACATCGGCCTTGGCCCCAGCGAATACGGGATTCAAAGCCCCGAGCATCGCGTGGTAGCCGTCGTTGATGGAGATCAGCTCAAAGCGGATTCCAAGGCGCTCGGCCATATCGCGGGCATCTTTGACCGAGTGATCGCTCGAATACGGGCCGGGCATTCCCACGCCGATCACATTCTCCCGCCCAATGGCCTCAACGGCGATGGCCGCGGTGATCGAGGAATCGATGCCGCCCGAAAGCCCGATGAGCGCCTTGCGGAAACCGCACTTGTGAATGTAGTCGCGCGTTCCAAGCACGAGCGCCTTGTAGACTGCTTCTTTTTCGTCAGGTTCGGTCTCACGCAGATCGCCCTTTGAGTCGAAAGCGTCGACAAAGACAAGATCTTCTTCGAACGATTTCGCCTGTGCGATGACGTTGCCGTTGGCGTCCATCGCAAACGACGATCCGTCGAAAACCAACTGATCGTTGCCGCCGATCTGATTCACATACACGACCGGAATCTCATAGCGGCGAGCAGTGGCGCGGTAGAGGCGGCGGCGCAATTCGCGCTTACCGATGGCGTAGGGCGAGGCGTTGATGCAGATATGGATTTCCGCACCTTGCTCGAACAACTCTTCGACAGGGTCGCGTTTGTAGAGCCTGTGCTTCCAGAAGGTGCGGTCGTTCCAGGCGTCCTCACAGATGGTGAGGGCCACGTCGCGTCCGCCGATTTGGAACAGATCGCCTTCTTCGCCGGGGACAAAGTAGCGAGCCTCGTCGAAGACATCGTAGGTGGGCAGCAGCATCTTGTTCTGCCGAAAGACGATCTTGTTGTCCTGGATCACAGCCGCCGAATTGAGCGCGTGCTTGCCCGGCGTGTTGCTCTCTTCTCTACGTCCTACAAACCCCGTAACGATGGCAATGCCCTGAGGTGCGCGAGCAGCGAGGTCTTCCAGCGCGGCTTCGGTGCGGATGAGGAACGATGGCTTTTCAACGAGATCGCGCGGCGGGTAGCCATTGAGCGAAAGTTCAGGAAAGACGATGACCTGCGCGCCTCCGTCGAAGGCGCGCGCGGAATAGTCGAGCATCTTGGAGACGTTGCCTGAAAGGTCGCCGACGGTCGGATTGATCTGGCCCAGGGCGAGTCGCATGATTCATTGTATTGTGCACGGGTTCGTTATCCTTGTAACGAACTCGTGAGCACAGGACTGATCGCATTACTCGACGACATCGCCGCCATTTCGAAGATGGCTGCGGCATCGCTCGACGACGTCGCCGCCCAGGCTGCCAAAGCGGGAAGCAAGGCCGCCGGCATCGTCATTGACGACACAGCGGTCACGCCTCGCTACGTGGTTGGCCTCGCCGCGGAACGCGAGTTGCCCATCATCCGGCAGATCGCTATCGGATCGCTCAAAAACAAGCTCCTATTCCTATTGCCAGGCGCGCTTTTGCTCAGCTACTTGGCACCTGTCTCTTATACACATCTCCGAGCCCACGAGACTAAGGCGAATCTCGTATGCCGTCTTCTGCTTGAAA
>ENA-ORBV01006496-ORBV01006496.1-microbial-mat-metagenome-genome-assembly--contig:-NODE-6496-length-20593-cov-7.283681_pt1 | contig 20593 bp, 14 predicted proteins | sample MGYA00237777_ERZ505514 | MGnify/ENA primary metagenome ERZ505514 (study PRJEB26160, sample SAMN06269048) | microbial mat metagenome | isolation source: Oligotrophic lake microbial mat | place... | reverse complement strand
CGCTTGATGGCCAGCTGGTTGTACTTTTCGGTGGCCAGCAGCAACTCACGGTCAAAACCGCGCAGGCTGCTTTGCAGTTCGGGCACGTTGACCACCCGCTGGCGCAGACTGGAAGTGACGGTTTCCATGGCCGCCATGCTGGCCCGCGCCGACGCCAGTTCGGCACGCAGGTTGTTGGCCGTGGCTTCCATCTGCTGCTGGGTGGTGTTGAGCGTTTCGGTGCTGGCCTTTTCGATGCGCTGCGCACTGCTGCCGATCATCTCGTCCAGTTTGGCCAGGCTGCCGCGCAGTTCTTCGATCTCGGGCGAGTCTTCGCGGTAGCGGTTGCGCAGCGTCAGCAGCGTGGTCTGCACGTCCAGCCGCCGCGCACGCAGGCTTTCATGGATGACGTCGGCTTCGTACACGGTGGCGGTTTTCTTGGTGGCCGGCTCACGCTGCAGCTGCGCCGTCAACTCGGCCAGACCGGCCTCGAGCGACGCCACCTTGACCCGTGTGCTGGCCATGTTCTGGTCCATCTCGGTCAGCGCCTTGACTTCCTGGTTCTCACGTTGCAGGTCGAAGCTCAGGCCGTGCTGGTTGGCAAAAGCCACACGCCGGCTTTCGATGTCGCGCAACTCGGCCGCGGCACGTTCGACCTCGGGGTTAAGCACGTCCAATGCCTGCTGCGCTTCTTTCTGGTAGCGCACCGTGCGCTGCACCAGGTAGGTGTCGACGATGGAGTTGGCAATCTCGGCCACACGCCGGTTGGGCCCGCGCACACCCAGCCGGCCCACGATGGCTTCGTGCACCGGTTCCAACGAGATGCCGGCGCGCAGGCCCACGACGATGCGCCCCAGTTCCAGGTCTTCGGGCCGCGGCGCATCGGCTTCGGGCGGCGACAACCAGGCCTTGAACTCGCGATAGTTGCTGCCCACCCAGGACTGCTCCCACAGATAGCTCAGGTGCGAAGAGAACGGGTGGTAGACATCGTCGTAGCTGAGCTTGAGCTTCTGCGCCACTTCAGCCAGCACGGGGCCGGACACCATCAACTCCAGCTCGGTGCGGTGGTCGTCCTTGCGAAAGACGTTCCAGCCGGTGTAGAAAGAATCGCGCGACGAGTCGATGTCTCGCTCGCCCATGATGGTGGCTTCCGAGCTGTATACCGGCGGCCAGATCCACATGTACAGCAGCACCACCAGCAGCGTCAGCGCCGTCACCACCAGCACCAGCACACGGTGCAAACTTGCCGCGTCGATGATGCTGCGCACAGCGCCGCGCACATCGAAGGAGTCGGCATCGCGCCGCGGTCGGGAAACGTTGTCAGCCATGGCCAAGGCCACGTTCGGCAAGGCTGCAATTCAGGCGCTGGCAGCGGTTTCGCAGGTCTTGCATGTGCATTTGAGTGTAGCTTGGCGGACCAGGATCAATGGGCATGTTCAAGCGCCTGCAGGCGCCCGTACAGCTGGATGTAGTCGGCCCGCAGGGCAGACCAGCCGAAGTGCGCCACAGCGGCTTGCGGGTCTGACAAAGGACGTTGTACCGGCAGTGCCCGCAGCAGCGCGGACAGCGTTTGCGCCAAGGCGCCCGGTGTGACCATGTCCACCCGGTGTGCACCCGCGCCAAGCAGCGCCTGGAAGTGCGGGCTGTCGTGCACCAGCACCGGCAGGCCGGTGGACATGGCCTCGACGATGGCCATGCCAAAACTTTCATCCACCGCAGCCGACACCAGCAGGTCGGCCAGCGCATACAACTCGCCCACCCGCCGGGACTCGACCTCGGTGTAGCAAAAACGGTCGCCCAGCAGGCTGCGCCCCAGGTCCAGCAGCGTGACGTCACCGTCGGGGTGCAGGCTGCCGTCCAGCCACAGCAGTGCGTCACCACCGGCGGCGGCCATCTCGCGGATCAGGTGGTCGATGCGTTTGTGGTGGCGATTCACTGCACCCACGCACAAGACCACCGCGCGGCCCGCCGGGATGCGCCACTGCTCACGCAAGGCAGCGCGTGTGGCCGCTGCGCGGAAACGATCGAAGTGCACACCGACAGGCACCACGGTCAGCCGCTCTTCGGGCACACCCAGGCCACGCATCTGGTCCTGCGCCGGTTGCGTGAGGCAGTGCACATGGTCCACACCCGCGCCGGGGTCCACCACGGCCGGGCCGCCGTGTGTGTACAGCAGCCGGAAGTGCAAGCCGGCCAAGCGGCGCACCGTTTGCAAGTGGCGGGCCAGCGGCGGGTCGATCACATGCACCACGTCAAAGCCGCCGCGCCGCAGCGCGGGCATCAGCATCGCGGCAAAGCTGGCATGTTCAAGCTGGTAGCGGCGATAGGCCAAGCGCTGCCCCACCAGCCGCGACATGAGGCCCGTGCGTCGCAGGTGCGGCACCACGGTTTCACGCGGACCCGAGGCACCCGCGCCCTTGAACAGGTGCACGTCGATGTCCGGGCCCAGCACGCTGTGCAGGTCGGTGAAAAAACGCTCGTAACCGCGCCGGGTCTGGCCCACGGTGGGGCAGACCAGGGCCACTTTCAGCGCCTGGCCACTGCGCCGTTTGGCTTCAGGCATCGGCCGTCGCCTCCACGCGGTCGGGCACACAGACACGAACCTGCCAGGCGACGTTGATGCGCGTCACCATCTTGGTCAGGCCCTTGATGTGCAGCGTCCACACCGACAGCGCGGCGCTCAGCTCGCGCCGCGCTTCTTCGGTGAGGCAGAAGACAAAATCCTGCGGCCGTTCCAGTCGATGGTCGGCCGGGCTGCCCGGCACTTCTTGCGAGATCCAGCCGGCGATGTCGTGCTGCATCTGGGCGCGCACCGGTTCCAGCAACTGGCTGCGTTCGCTGCCCGACGCGTGTTTGTTGCGGGTGTAGGTACTGAAGTCGGCCCAGAAGACCTCGAAGTCGGGCACCTGAGCGGCCAGGCCGCGGTCGATCAGCAGCTGGCGTGTGGCGACCATGGCGCAGTCGCAGATTTCCTGCCACAGGAAAAACGACGCGATGGCGCGGTAGCGGTACATCAGGTTGTCGCCGATCTCGCCGCGCTTGAGTCGCTCGAAGTTTTCGTCCTGCGTGTAGAAGTCGATGCAGGCTTCGCGGGTGGGGAACAGTTCGCCGTTGGTCTCGCCCACGAAGTCGGCCAGAAAGCCCTGCACCACCGGTGAACCGTTTTCCAGCGCCGGCAACATGGCCGACCACCAGTCGCTGTTCTTGATGCCCAGGCTGCGGGTGTAGCGCACCACGTCTTCGAACCACTGGTCGTTCCAGAACACGCTGCTCACCAGGTGCCACTTGCGGCAGGTGATGTAGTCGGCATAGGGCAGCGTGTCGGTGGCGACGATGATCTCTTCGACGTCGAACACCTTGCTGTCGCCATAAACACCGAAGTTCTTGGGCAGCACGCGAAAGCGCGTGTCGAACTTGAACATTTCGCGCGACTCGAGCGTCTCCATCTCGGCGCCCTTGAGCATCATGGCCTGGAAGTTGTGCATCTGGTGAATGTTGGTATCCAGCAGGTGGTGCAGGCCCTTGAGGTGGGTCTTCAGGCTCTCGCCCGGCAGCCCCAGGATGAGGTCTGACACCGAGCGCAGGCCGCGGCCGCGCATGTGCACTTCCAGCGCCTTGTAGGTGTCCAGCTTGATGGACTGGCGCTTGACCTTGCGCAGAACGTCTTCGTCCAGCGACTGCACGGCCTGGTAGAGCATCAGCGCACCGCCCACCTTTTCAACCGATTTGATGATGCGCTCGGCCATGTTCTTGCCGGTGGTGGCGTCGATGAAGGTGGGCCAGCCGTAGTCGCGTTGCACCTCGCCGATGCATTCGCTGATTTCGATGTCGCGCTCGAACATGCCGTAGTTGCTGTCGGCGATGCGCAGCGTGCCCATATTGGGTGAAAACTGCTTGATGCGCTTGGCGATGTAGCGGATCTCTTCCTTCATGCGCTCAACCGGGAAGTTGTGCACCTTGGTGTAGTAGCGCGTGCCCTGCACGCAGAAAGTGCAGGTGAAGGGGCAGCCGCGGTTGGTTTCGATCATCGGCGCCAGGCGGCCGTCAAAAAACTCGTCCTGCGTGCCACTCAGAAAGGGCGAAGGAATTTCATACACCAGCTGGTGGCGCGGCGGCATCTCGCGCGACAGGGCCGTGCCGTCGGGCATGCGCAGAACGCTGGACGGCAGGCCGATGTCACGCAGCTTGTCCAGCTGCAGGCCCTGGTCCAGGAACGTGCGCACGATCTCGTAAGCCAGGAAGTCGCCTTCGCCCAGCGCATAGACGTCCAGCTGCGGGTGGCGTTCAACGTAGGCACATTGGCGTGCCGTTTCCAGCGAGATGTTGGGCCCGCCCATCACTGTCAGCACATTCGGGTTGATCCGCTTGGCCAGCTTGAAGAAGTAATGGCTGAGGGCTTCGTTCCAGACGTAGTTGGTGAGCATCAGCACATCGGGCGGCTCTTCCACCAGGGCCTGCGCCAGCTTCTCGGGGTAGACAAACAGGCGCGACTGGATCTCGTGGTCCTTGTCCTCGCGGTCCATGACGGCCTTCATGTAGGCCACGCCCAGCGGCATGCAGTCGTTGGCCACGGTGCCGGAGTAGTCGTATCGCAAGTCGGCCAGGTAGACCTTCATGACATTCCTTTCGCTTCGTTCGGTTAAGTCAAGCAAGATCGGTGCACGGCCCGGGCTAACGTTGGGTGGCCAGCGTGTCGAAGTGGCGGGTGTACCAGTCCACCGTGCGCCGCAGGCCTTCGTCCATGCCGTGGCGGGGGCTCCAGCCCAGCACCGTGCGCGCCTTGCTGGCGTCCAGGGTCTGCTCGCGGATTTCTGCCGAGGCCACGTTCAGCACCTGGGGTTGCAGGTCGGCCCGGTCCATGATCTGCAGCACCTGCTGCGTGAGTGCCAGCATCGTGGGCCGCAACTCCAGCCCGAAGTTAAAAGCCTGGCCGCCCAGGCTGCTGTCACGCGCCAAGGCCTGCGCCAGTTCAAGATAGGCCTGGGCCGCATCTTCGACGTAGAGGAAGTCGCGCACGAAGAGGCCATCGCTGCGGATCTGGAAAGGCTGGCCGCGCAAGGTGGCCATGATCACGCCCGGAATCAGGCGGCTGAAGTTCAGGTCGCCGCCACCGAACAGGTTGCCGCAGCGTGCGATGGCCACGCCCATGCCGTAGGTCTGCGCGTACATGGTGGCGATCAGGTCGGCGCAGCTCTTGGAGCAGTCATAGGGAAAGCGGCCGCGCAGCGGATGGTCTTCGCGGTAGGGCAGGTGCTCGCTGTCGCCGTAGGCCTTGTCCGACGAAGCCACGATGACCTGCGGCACACCGGCCTGGCGCGCCGCCTCCAGCAACAGCCAGGTGCCACGCACATTGGCTTCCAGCGTGCCCAGCGGGTCGACCTTGGCCACCCCCACCAGTGTTTGTGCGCCCAGGTGAAAAACCGTCTGCACGCCGTATTCGGCCAGCACGCGGCGCAGCAGGCTTTCGTCGGTGAGCGAACCGCGCGCGACGTTGACCTTGTCCAGCCAGCCGTCGGCCACCAGCAGGCTGCGCGGCAAGCCATCGCGCACGAGCACGGTGACATCGGCGCCGCGCTGGTGCAAGGCCGGCACCAGCCAGCTGCCCAACAGGCCGGTGGCGCCGGTGACCAGTGTGGGGCGGCCGTGCCAGAACGCAGCGGCTGTCTCAAGCATGGCGAGCGACCTTGAGCAGATCGGGCGGCACGGCCGGCGCTGCAGTCGATACTGCGGCTGGCACGGCTTCCGCACGCCAGGGCGGCTCCATCCATGGCGGGCTCTTGCCGCTGGCGCAAAGGCCTTCGAGTTCGCTCTGGTCCTTGCTGGTGTCCATGGACTTCCAGAAGCCGTGGTGCGGGTAGACACCCATGGCCCCGCGGCGCGCAAACTCGGGCAACACGTCCTGTTCGAGGTTGTGGCCGCGCCATTCAAAGAGCGCGCGTTTTTCGAAAACAAAGAAGCCGGCGTTGATCCAGTAGTCGCGCACCAGCGGCTTTTCTTCGAAGCGCTGCACCTTGCCGGCGCCGTCGAACACCACCAGGCCGTATTGCGAACGCAGCGGCACCGTGGTCAGTGTGGCCAGTGACCCACTGCGCTGGTGTGCGGCCAGCAGGCCTTGCAGGTCGACGTTGCCCAGCCCGTCGCCGTAGGTGGCCATGAAACGGTCGCCCACGTGCACACCGCAGCGAAAGATGCGGTCGCCGGTGTCGGCGTCTTCACCGGTGTCGACGATGTCCACGTTCCAGTCCAGGCGCCGGCCGTCAAAATAGTCCAGCAGCATTTCCTTGCGGTGGCCCGCGGCCAGCACAAAGTCTTTGTAGCCTTGCGCCGCGTACATGCGCATCAGGTGCACCAGGATGGGCGTGCCGTTGACCGGCATCATGACCTTGGGAAAGTGCTCGGAGAACGGGTAGGCGCGTGTGCCCTTGCCTCCGCACAGGATGACGATCTTCATCTTTTCCATCAACACGGGCTCCAGGGTTCAGTACTGCGAGATGAGCTTGAAGGTCAGGATCGTCTGCAACGGTTTCAGCACGAAGTCGTCCAGAAAGCGGCTGACCTGGCTGCGCCCGTTTTCGGGCACAAAGACGATGTCGTCGGCCTGCAGCGGCGTCGCCGCCAAGGTCATGTAAGGCGCTGGCTGGCCGCTGCTGGCACCCTGCAGCGCGATGGCCCGCAGGTGGCCACTTTCCATGAGGCGGATGACGGTGACGTCGGCCTCGCCGCCCGACTTGCGCGCGCCGCCCGCCGCTGCCAGCGCCTGCAAGGCCGTGGCGGCCGTCCGCAAGGGCACGGCCGACGGGTTGCCGACGTCACCCATCACGTAAACCATGGGCTGGCGCACCACCAAAGGCACCACATTGACCTGTGGCTTGAGCAGGCGTTCAGCAAACTGCAGCGTCAGCTTGTCGGCCAGTTCGCGCGCCGTCAGCCCGGCGGCCTGCACGTCTTGCAGCAGCGGCAGGCTGATCTGGCCATCGGGCCGTATGACCACCGTGCGCGAGACCTCGGGCGTGCGCCAGACCACCACGTCTACCTGGTCGCCAGCAGCCAGCAGGTACTGCTTCTGGTAACGCAGCGAACTCTGCAGCACCACAGGCGGTGCTTGCAGCTCGGTTTGGGTGACGGTGGGTGATGCGCAGCCGCTGAGCGTGGCCGCCGCGAGAGCGGCCGCCAGGCAGGCCATGACGGGCAGGCCGCGGATGAGGTGCATAGGCGTCATGGGTGGGCGATGGGGTTGATGGAGGCGGCACTAGCCAGGCGCAAGGCAAGCACAGGGCTACCAGCCGCGCCCGCGCACCAGGGTGCCAAAAGTCCGTACGATGATCTTCAGGTCCAGCCAGACGGACCAGCGGTCGATGTAGTCCATGTCCATGCGCATCCACTGCTGGAACGGGATCACCGGATCGTCCTTCAGCTGCCACAGACAGGTCAGGCCGGGCGGCACGGTCAGGCGGCGGCGCTGCCACCATTCATTGCCAGTGGCTTCGCGCACCGGCAAGGGCCGCGGGCCGACCAGGCTCATGTCGCCCACCAGCACGTTCCACAGCTGCGGCAGTTCATCGACATGGAACTTGCGCAACCAGCGCCCGATGGGTGTGATGCGCGGGTCGTTTTTCAGTTTGAAGGCCGTGCCGTCGCGTTCGTTCAAGCCCGACAGGTCGGTCTTGCGGGCTTCGGCGTCGAGGTACATGGTGCGCACCTTCAACATCGTGAAAGGCCGCCCGTGCAGGCCGGTGCGGGTCTGGCAAAAGAGCGCCGGCCCCGGCGAGCCCAGGCGCACCGCCAGCAGCAAGGTCAGCAGCGGCGGCGACAGCAGCAGCAGCCCCACTGCCGCGCCGAACATGTCGATAAGGCGCTTCAGCAGCAACTGGCCATAGTGCCCCGTGCCGCTGTAGTGCGTGAGCACCGGCGTGCGGCCGATGGTGGCCAGGTGGCGGCTGGATTCAGGCACCACAAAGGCCTCGGGCAGCAGCTTGACCGAGATGCCGGCCTGCGAGCAGATGCGCAGCATGTCCTGGATCAGGTCGTAGCAGCTTCGCACGGGCAGGGTGATCACCACCTCGTCGATGACCTGACTGGCCAGCACGGCACGCAGGCCTTCGGCGTCGGCCAGGGTCTGCACGGTCACGCCATCAGGCAGGTGCACGTGGGACTGCGGGTGGCCAGCGCCTTCACCTGCCACGTCCAGCAGTGCCGCGATGCGAACGCCGTACTGCGGATTGGCGCGGATGTCGGCCATCAGTTCAGCCGAGCGGCTGTTGTGGCCCACCACCAGCCACACGCGGTAGTCGTCGCCACGGCTGCGCAGGCGCCGGATGAGCCAGCGTGTGAGCGCACGAAAGGCCAGCAAGGCCAGCCAGCCCACGCCCAGCATGGCCGCCAGCAGTGTGCCGGGCAGGCTGCCCACCAGCACGGTGGCGGCCAGCGTGCCCAGGCCCATGGCATAGGCCGCCGCTTCAGACAGGGCCAGCAGTTCGCGCCACAGGCTTTCGGTGCGCCAGGGGTGGTAAAGCCGCATGCGACCGCCGATGAGCATGAAGGCCGCGGCAAAAGACAGCAGCAGCACGCTCAGGGCTGGGGCCCAGCTGGCGTCAGGGTCAACGCCAGCCGCCCACCACACGGCCGCCGCAGCGGCGCACACCACGGTGGCGTCGATGACGCTGGCGGCATGGGCCAGCACGCGGACGTTGTGATAAAGCAAGAACCCCCCCCCTCCCCTGAAACCCGCAGCGCCCGCAAAACCGAGCTCAGGCGCCTGTCTGTCATGGGCACCCGGATGGTGCGATTGGTGTCGGACCCCGGGCGCTCCTGCAAGCCCAAGCGCGAAGCATGCCAGCGCCTGGCCCAAGGGATGGTGAGCGTTTACGCCGACAGCCCCCTGCTTCGGGGCTTGCCAGCTTGCCCGTCATGAAAAGTTCACGACTTGTGCGAGCGCTGCTTCAGCCCAAGGCGTGTGCCAGGGCCACTTCGTGCCCGGCCGTGAAAGCCTCTTCAAACACCGAACAGCCGGCCAGGTCGGCATGCGCAAAGCGCACGCGGCCGCGCATCTGCCGCAAGGCCAGCAGTGCCGGGTGGCGCTGCACACCGGGGCGCGGCATGGCCATGGCGTGGCCCCAGCGCGTGAGGTCCACCCGCTGCGCACGGCGGTGGATGTCGGGGTGCATCAACGCCAGTTCGTTGAGCACACGGTCGCGCCAGGGCGCGGGGTCTTCAGACAGCAGCATGGCGCGCTCGCTGGCCGGCAGCGCGTGATAGGCCGTCAGCACGGTGGGGCCGGGGTGCGGGCGCAGGCTCTGGTGCATGGCATCGACGTAGCCCAGCGCCGTGCCACCGCCCGGCGCGTAAAGCACGCTGTCCCAGGCCGGCGGTGCGCCGGGTCGGTCCAGCAGCGGCGCGTCCAGCAGCACGTTGGCCACCAGCCAGGGCGCGTGCTGCAGCAGTGCGGCGGCCTGGCGCAAGGCGGCGGGCGGTGACTGCAGCACCCGCGCGGCAATGAACAGCGGCGTGGCCATCACCACCTGCTGCGCGGTCCATGCTTCGGCCTGCTGCGTACTTTCGTTCCAGGCCAGCAGATGCACCGCGTGACGCTGTTCCTCCACCCGAAGCACGGTGCGGCCGGTGTGGATTCGTGCGGCAAAAGGCGCGGCCAGTCGCTGCACCAGCCAGGCGTTGCCTTCGGGCCAGGTGAACACCCCTTCGGCTGCGGCAGCTTCGTCACCCGGGGCGCTGAAGCCGTGGCGGCTGGCGAAGTAGTGCACACCGGCCCAGGCCGAGACGGTGTGGATGCCGGCGCCGTAGTCGTCACGGCAGCAGTAGTCCAGGTACCAGAGCAGGCGCTCGTCGTTCAGGCCCTGTGCCTTGAGCCAGTGCACAAAGGTCTGCTGGTCCAGCGCAGCCAGGTCCGCCGACCAGGCCGATCGATGCGCGGGCAGTGCAAAGCGTCGCGGGCCGGACGGCGGACCTTGCAGTGCGCGCACGGCCTGTTCAAAGCGCCGGTACTGCGCCGCGGTGTCCGAGGCCGAATCGGCCGGCGGCAGCAGCCCTTCGACCCAGGCGCCGTCGATGAACAGCCGCTCTTGCGGGCTGTGGCACAGGTGCCGCTCGTCGGCCACCGTGCGGCCCAGGTGCTGGCGCAGCAGACCCAGTTCATGCAGCCAGTCCGACACCTCGCGCGCTTCGGGCGTGGGCAGTGGCAGGTAGTGCGCGCCCATTGGACAGGCCATCCCGGCCAGCACATGGCCGCGGCTGTTGCCACCGGGCTGATCTTCCAGTTCCAGCACGGCGATGTCGTCGATGCCTTGTGCGGCAAAAGCTCGTGCGGCTGCCAGGCCGGCAATGCCGCCGCCCACGATCAGCACCGCCGCCTTCCTTTGCACGGCGGCTGCGGGCAAAGCCTGGCCGCCCCGCAGGCGGTGGCCACGTGCATGCGCGGCGCCGGCCCAGGCGGCGGGTGGCGGCGGCTGGGCGCGTGGCGTGCAGGCTGCACCGGCCAGCGCGGCGGTGGCAGCCGTGGCAGCAGAAGCAGCCGCTGCCAGCAGCGCACGGCGGCTGAGGCGCTCGTTCATCGGTCCACCCGGCCCCACTCTTCTTCGAAAGTGCTGACCAGCACCTGGTTGGACAAGCGGTTGGGCTGCGCTTCGACGCGTGCCATGTCGGGCGGAAAATGCAGCATCCCCGGCAAGCCCTGCAGCGTCAGAAAGCGCAGGCCTTCGGGCAGCGCCGTGGGCATGCGCCAGGGCCGCCGGCCGGCAATGACGAAGCCCCATTCGCCGAAACTGGGCACGTGCACGTGGTACGGCGTGGTGCGCAGGCCCACGGCTTCGAGCGTGGCCACCACGGTCCAGTAACTCTTGCGTGCGATCAGCGGCGACGTGGTCTGCACCGCCAGGTAGCCGCCTGCGGCCAGCGCCAGGTCCACCCGCTGGTAGAAGCTGGTGGTGTACAGCTTGCCCAGGCTGAAGTTGGTGGGGTCGGGAAAGTCGATCACGATGACGTCGAAGGTTTCTTTCGTCTGCTCCAGCCAGGTGTAGGCGTCGGCGTTGACGATCTTCAGTTTGGGGCTGGCCAGTGCGCCCTGGTTCAGCGCCAGCAGCGCCGGGTGCTGCGCGAACAGACGTGTCATGTGCGGGTCCAGTTCAACCAGCGTGATCTGCTCGACACCGCGGTGGCGCAGCACCTCGCGCACCGCCAGGCCGTCACCACCGCCCAGCACCAGCACCCGCCGCGGCGCGCCGTGGGCGGCCACGGCGGGGTGCACCAGGCTCTCGTGGTAGCGGTACTCGTCGCGTGAATGGAACTGCAGGTTGCCGTTCAGGTACAGCCGCACGCCCCCCGCGCCGGCTGTGACCACCACGCGCTGGTAGTCGCTGCTTTCGCGCACCACGATGTCTTCGCCGTAGAAGCGGTCTTCGGCCCAGGTGGTCAGGCGGTCGGCACCCAGCATGGCCGCCGCCAGGATCACGATGACGGCCACACAGGCGGCTGCATGGCTGCGCCACTGGCGCAGTTCACCGCGAAAGAGCCACAGCGCCCAGGCCGCCACCGCCGCGTTCAACAGGCCGAAGAAGATGCCCGTGCGCACCAGCCCCAGGTGCGGCACGAAGAGCAGCGGAAAGGCCACCGCCACCACCAGCGCGCCCAGGTAGTCGAAGGTCAGCACCTGCGACACCAGGTCGCGCAGCGCGTAGCGTTCGCTGAAGTGGCGCTTGAGGATGCGCATGACCAGCGGAATCTCCAGCCCCGCCAGGATGCCGATGAAGCCCACCAGGCCGTACAGCAGAACCCGAAAAGCACCGGTGTGCCCAGAAGGCAGGCTGCTGTGGGCTGCAAACAGCAGCGCCGGCATGAGCCCGCCCACCAGCCCCACCAGCAGTTCGATGCGCAGGAAGTGCGCCACCAGTTGGCGTTCGAAATATCGGCTGAGCCAGCTGCCGATGCCCATCGCAAACAGGTAGGCGCCGATGACGGTGGAAAACTGCAGCACCGAGTCGCCCAGCAGATAACTGGCCAGTGCACCGGCAGCCAGTTCGTACACCAGGCCGCAGGCGGCGACGACGAAGACCGAGGTCAGCAGGGCCAGTTCGGCAGGGGAGACACGGGCTTGGGGCGTGCTCTCCGCCGCCAGCGCGGGGCCAGGATTCGTCATCCATCAAGAGTACAACAGCGTTCAACAGCCGCGCCGCCCCTTGCCAAGTGGATTGGCAACAAGGGAAACTTCAGCAGAGCTACATAAAACAACGATCAGGCAGAAGGGGGAGAGGCTGCACATGGCCGACGAATGGAGCCTGGAACATCCGGCCAGCCGGCGAGCCATCCTGTTCGCCGACCTGGTCGAGTCCGTGCGGCTGTACGAACAGTTCGAGGCGCGCACGATCGACCGGTGGCGGCGGTTTGCGGCGCTGGCAAGGGAACAGGTGGCGCCCAAACACGCCGGCCGACTGGTGCGTACGGTTGGCGACAGCCTGCTGATGGAGTTCCCCACCTCGGCCAGCGCCACGGCGGCTGCCTTCGATCTGCACGAGGCGCTGGCGCAGTTCAACCGGCCCGATGAAAGCGACGCCACCATGTGGCTGCGTGTGGGCGTGCACGAGGCGAATGTCGTGGCCGAGGAGCGCGAGCTCTGGGGCAATGGCGTCAACCTGGCGGCCAGGTTGGCCTCGACGGCACAGCCGGGGCAGACCGCGGCCTCGGTCCAGGTGCGAAGCAGCCTGTGCGACGGCGTGCAGGCGCGGATCGAGGACCTGGGCCTGCGCTACATGAAACATGTCAGCGAGCCCATGCGGGTGTTTGTGCTGCACGCGCCAGGCCAGGCCGCAACGGCTCGCGCACCCAGCAGCGCCGACCTGCGGCCGGCAGTGGCCGTGGTGCCCTTCGTGGCCATGCCCGCAGACGCTGCAAACGATGCATTGGGGCACGCCATGGCCGACGACATCATCGCCAGCCTGTCGCGCCACCCAGGGCTGCGCGTGTTGTCGCGCGCCAGCACGGCTGCCGTGCGCGGCCTGACCATGGACCTGCCACGGCTGCACGCACTGTTGGGCGCGTCGTTCCTGCTCAGCGGCCACTTTTACGTCCGTGGCTCGCGCATCCGCTTGGCCGCCGAGCTGTGCGAACTGCGCGGCGGCGAGGTGCTGTGGGCTGGCGGCGTCAGCGCTGATGTCGACGCGCTGTTCGAGGGGCAGGACGACCTGGTACCGCATCTGGTGGCGCAGGTGTCGCAGCAGGTTCTGGCGCATGAGTTGTCGCGCGTACGCAGCTTGCCGATGGATTCGCTGGCGTCGTATTCGCTACTGCTCGGGGCGCAGGGACTTCTGGCCAGTTTCGTTCCCTCCGACTTCAACCGCGCAGAACACGTGTTGACTCACCTGGCCGACCGGCATCCTCGGCAGGCAGCGCCGCGGGCCATGCTGGCCTCGTGGCACATGTACCGTGTACTGCAAGGCTGGACGGACAACCCCGAAGCCGACAAGAGCCAGCTGCGTCAACAGGCGCAAAGGGCGATCGACATCGATCCTCAGCATCCCGGTGCGCTGGTGGCGGACGGTGTGGCGCATGTCTTCTGCGACGGCGACTTCGGCGGTGCGTCTTCACGATTCAAAGAGGCACTGCAGCACGACCCGCAGCACGCACCCGCGTGGGCACGCCTGTCCGAAGCCCAGAGCGAAGGCGGGCAACACGAAGAGGCCATGGAGTCAGCCCAGCGCGCCATTGCGTTGACACCCTTGGACCAGCAACTTTTTGTCTACCTGAGCTATGCGGCACGCGCAGCGTTTTCGGCTCGCCGGTACGCTCAGGCCGCAGAGCAGGCGCGTGCGTCCGTGCGCATGCATGCCCTGCACGCACCGGCACACCGGCTTCTGATCGCCTCGTTGTGGTACGCCGGAGAGACCGAGGCCGCCCGTCGCGCAGCCACGCAATATGTGCAGTTGCTGCCGGAAGCCAAGGCACACGGTTCAACACGGGCAGTGGGCACACCGTCTGTCGAAACACGCTTCACCCGCGCCTTGCACGACGCGGGTGTGCCGCGCTGAAATCAAACCATTGCCGGAAAGAGGAGTCCTCAATGTCGTTGCTGCCGCTTCAATCGATTTCCTTTTTGACTGGGGCCGGCTTGGGGGCCAACCTAAACCCTACCAACCCGCCAGCGCTTTCGGCCACGCTCAACCCTACCAATCCACCCGCGCTTTCGGCGATGCTCGATCCGACAAACCCACCGGGCGGCTCGCACAACGACCACACCAACCCGCCATGGGTGCCTCAAGCCCCGACGATGCCCTGGCCGGCTCCTACCCGCGCACCGAGTCCTCGCAACGGCATAGACCCGGCGTGGCTGTATGGCGATGCAGGCACACTGATGGCGCAGGCACTGCGCAAGTCACGCGCCAAAGTCATGCGGCCCTCCGACATGAAACTGGCGCCAGCGCCCAAGGGTGCCCAGCAGCAGATGAAGCTGCAAGCTTGGTCGGCACAGCACCGGGTCATGGCATTGGCCGGTGGACTGCTGGGCAGCGTGCAAGTCGACGGCGTTTCGGTCTGGGTGGTCGGTCCCAGTACTGCAAAAAGCACAGGGCCGGCGTACGAAGTGTTCTCGCTTGCAGGGTGGGAGCAAGGACTGAATTTTTCCGAGCAGGTGGACAAGGTTCTTCGCGCGGCGGTCGAGCGGGAAGACCGCTTGCCCGAGGTTCTTTCGCAGATGCACGACCTGTGGCCCTTCTTCGAGTCCACAGCGGGCTTCGCGCTGATGCAGGCACCGCACGTGGCCGAACTGATGGCCGTGGCGCACGACTGGGCCGTGCACATCCTGATGCGGCTCAAGCGCGGCGTGTCGGCACTGCGGCCGGTGCAGCGTTCTTCGCTCGTGATGCCACTCATCGCCACGCCGGGGCACGCCTCACTGCCCAGCGGCCATGCCACGATGGCTGCTCTGAATTCCGAACTTTTGCACTTGCTGATGTACCGGGGGTCAGTCGACGACACGCGATCCGCCCAACTCGACCGGCTGGCCCGCCGCATCGCTTTCAACCGCGTGGTGGCTGGCGTGCATTACCCGGTCGACAGTTGCGCCGGATACGCACTGGGCACACAACTCGGGCGCCTTTTTGCGGCCATGGCTGGGAGCAAGAAAGTGCCGCGCCAAATGCTGGCGCCGGACATCTTTCGCAAGGCCAAGCACGAACTGAAGGAACTCTCCTCAAGCAGTCCAGGCGGGCGACCGCTCTTTGCACAGCCCAGTCAAAGACAGCACTACGCCGTGCGCGTGGATCCTGATCTGGTCGACCTCTGGAAGTCCGCCAGAAATCAGATCAATCAGTTTCGCTGAACGAGAACGATCATGGACGCACGATGGCAACCCGCAGCCCTGCCCGGGAAAAAACTGCGCGCACCCGAAGCCGGCCCCAGGACAAGAGGTGGCAAGGATGCCCCCGACCCCGGCCTCGACCCCTATGTTCGCTGGGCGCTGCACACCGCCTGGCGCGGCTTCATCAAGGTGGCAAATTGGCAGGACAGGCCCGACCACCAGCGTTGCATACAGATCATCGCCAAGGCGCACGATGGCGTGCAACTGGAGGCTGCACTGAAGTCCGATTGGCTGGAAGTGTCAGATGTCTACCGGCAGAACATACCCGGAGGCGCAAAACCTGCGTTGCACTTCAGCGCCTCGCTTCGCTTGTCCAGCATCGACTCGATGTTGGCCAACCCGCAGCGACTGCGCTGGAAGCTTGCGCTGCCGCTGCGTGACGCCGAGTCGGCCGCGCGCGTCTCGCCCAAAGGCCTCTTCGGGCCGGATCGAGACCGTGCCACGATGGAAGCGAAGAACTTGGTTGCCGACCGATTCAAGGAACCGGCTTCCCTTTCCAAGCCGGTGGCGCTGAAGCGTGCGATTGCCGTGATTGACGCCGGCTGCCCTTTCCTGAACGAAGCCTTTGGCACAGCGAACGACACCCGCGTGGCAGCCATCTGGGACCAGGGCGCCGATCCGCCCACGGCGTGGTCCAAAGAGAAGTTCGATCGACTGGGCGCTGGATGGCCCTGGCACGCGCCCCGGTCGTTCAACTACGGCCGTGTACTCGGTCGCGAAGCTTTGAACAAGATTTCTCAGGCGGTTCGTTCCTCCGGTTCAGGGCTGGACGAAACGGAGGTCTATCGAGGCATCGATTTCATGATTGACCATGGCGATGCGAGGCGCCGCGTCTGGTTCGCGACCCACGGTGGGCACGTACTCTCGGTAGCCGCTGGCAGCCCCGATCCCTTGCCTTGTGCCGCGCATGCGGAGCCTGACAGCGCCGGGGAGGCCGACCTCGTCTTTGTGCAACTGCCCATGGCGGTAGCCATGGACAGTGGCGGCGGTTCGCTGGCGCCGCACCTGCTGGACGGTGTTCGCTATGCCATGCACTTGATGGAGAAGAAAGACAGCCCGCTGGTCGTCAATATCAGCTACGGCGGCCAGGCCGGGCCGCATGACGGCACCTCGCTGATCGAAGGTGCTTTCGACGAACTGATGCAACAGCGCAAGAGCAATTTCGCCATCGTGTTGGCGGCTGGCAACTCGCGCCAGGCTCGCTGCCATGCAAAGCGCGAGTTGCGAGCCAATCGCAGCGTGATGCTGCGCGTGGCTGTACCGCCAGACGACACCACCGACACCTTCGTGGAAGTCTGGTACGTCCCGCCTCCGGGGGCCGCCAAGGTCGAGTGCCGCGTCCGATCACCCAGTCAGGACTGGGGCCCATGGGTGGAGCAGGGACAGGAGGTGCTGCTGCGGGAAACGCGGGTGGGTCGCGAAGTGGTTGCAATGCTGCGCCACGACAGGCGCGTACCCAACGGCGCGCGCTCGATGATTCTTTTTGCACTGGGTCCAACGGCCCTGCCGCCCGACGTGCCCGGTGCGGTCAGCGAGCCCGGCGTGTGGGCCATCGAGCTGCGATTGACTTCGACCGAGCCGACGAAGGCTCGCAAGACAACCACGCCTGCCGGGACGGTCCCCCTGGGGCCCTTGGTCATCGACGCATGGATCGAACGCGACGATCCCGCGCCGTCAAGCAGGCGGCCGATCGCGGCCTTCCTCGATCAGGAACCCGATGACGAACTCGACACCTGCAGCAACATCGCCTGTGGTGGGTTCACCGTGACCGTCGGCGGGTTCAGCCTCGGCACGGGACAGACGACGGCTTATTCAGCACAGGGTACTGCCCATCGGGCCACGCCCGTCGTTTTGGCGGCCTGCGAAGAGGACGAGGTCACGCCAACGATCGCAGCAGCGGCCACGCGCAGCAGCGAGTCCTACCGCCTCAATGGCACCAGCGTGGCGGCGCCGGTCCTGGCCCGCCGCCTCTTCAACCACCTGGTCAAGCAGTCGGTGGAAGGCACCGCCATGCGCAAATGCGCGCAAGAGCTCGCGTCGTCCGGCGATCCGGCCCTGAAGTTGCCAAAGTGATCTTGCCGGTCTCGGTGGCGACAGCCAGTGCCGGCCTGCGTGCCCACAATGGCCAGCCATGGGCACCCTTCACCTCGTCCGCCACGGCCAGGCCAGCTTTGGCGCTGCCGACTACGACCAGCTCAGTGACTTGGGCGCACGCCAGTGCCATGCGCTGGGCCAGTACATGGCCCAGCGCGGCTTGCGATTCGACGCCGTCTTGCTTGGCAGTTTGCGGCGCCACCAGCAATCAATGGATGCTTGGGCGGAAGGCTACGGCAAGCCCCTGCCCACGGCGCTGAAATGGCCGGGCCTGAATGAATACGACAGCGAAGCGCTGATCCGCGCCATCCACCCCGGCCCCTTGGCCAAACCCGACACACCCGAGGTCTACCGCGCGCACTTTCGTCTGCTGCGCGACGCGCTGTCGGCATGGATGGCCGGCCGCATCGCACCGGTGGGCATGCCCAAGCATGCCGACTGGGTGGCAGGCATCACCAGCGCGTTGGACCATGTGCGCACGCACCACGGCGCGCAGGCCGACGCGCAGGTGCTGGTGGTGTCCAGTGGCGGCCCCATCGCCACGGCGGTGGCCCACGCGCTGGGCACCGCACCCGAGACGGCCATCGAGCTGAACCTGCGTATCCGCAACAGCGCGGTCACCGAACTGGTCTTCACAGCGCGCCGGTTGATGCTCAACACCTTCAACCACGTGCCGCACCTGGACAACACCGAGCGCGGCGGCTGGATCACGCACGCCTGAGCTTCAGGCCCAGGCTCAGTGTCGGGCTCAATGCCGGGCAACGTTCAGCCAGCCATTCGGGTCCTTCCGGACCCTCCTGTGCGGGCTCAGCCCTCACGCGTGAAATCGCGTTCGGGCCTTCGCCAGCCATTCGGGTCCTTCCGGACCCTCCTGTGCGGGCTCAGCCCTGCACCGCCGACGACACGATCAGGCCGATGGCGATGCACATCGCCCCCACCACGATCGCCAGCGCGACGTTTTTCTTCTCGATGATCTCGTTCCACAGGTCATAGGGCGTGAGCTTGTCGATGATGACGAAGCACAACCAGAAGATGCCCACGCCGATCAGCGCGAACAGGATCGAGCCGAAGAAGACGCCGGGTTTGAGCCATTCGATGCCAGCCATGTCAGGCCTCCTGTGGGGTTGAAAGTGTCATTTGTGGCCACCGCCGCTGGAATAGCCGCCGTAGCTGCCGCCACCGCTGCCGCGGTAGCCGCTGCCTGAAGTGCGCTGGCACTGCTGGTACTCGGTACTGGCCGCACCAAAAGTGCGGCGCACGTCGTCGCAGTCGGCGCCGCTGCATTGGGCCAGCACGATCATCAGCAGCACGATGGCGATGAAGATGACCACACCCTTGGCCACGCCGGACTTGCTGCCGGCCAGGGGGTTGGCGTCGCGCTGCAAGGCCGCGCGTGCGTCGGGGGCGATGCCAAATGCATCGGCCACGGCTGCCGCGCTCAAGGTCTGACCGGCCGACCAGGTCACTTCCTGGCCCGTCTGTTCGCGCGACAGGCGTTTATCCGCATCCTTGCCCTGGCCCTCGAAGTCCGTGACACGGGCCCGTTCATCGCGCTGCACGCGCCAATAGAACTCGCCCTGCACCCAGGTCACCTTGGCGCCGTAGGACCAGCGCTTGCGGTAGCTCGCGCCCTGCCACTGCGCCTGGTCACCGCGCACCGTGGGGGCGCCGGTGAGCGGTTTGACCCAGCTCCAGCCGTCGTTGCTGTCCACCAGGAACGCAAAGCCCTGCGTGCGGTTGAACAGCAGGTATTCGCGCCAGAAGGTGGTTTCTTCTTCGCTGCTGTCAGGGATGTCGCAGCGTTCCTGGTAGCCCACCACCTGCCATGCCGCAGGCTCGCCGCCCAGCGCCAGCGTGGGCTGGGACACGCGGCCCAGCGGAATCTGCGGTTCTGCGCCGCCAACGCCACTGTTGTTCTGCGCGTAGTGGCGCAGTTCGCCGCCCACGCCGGCCGACAGGTCCACCACTGCGCTGCATTGTGGGCAGGCCAGGCTTTGCGTGGTGGCCAGCTTCACTGCCAGCGCACTGCCGCAGCCGGGGCACTGGATGCTGCGTGAGCCCAGCGTATTTTCGCTGGCCTCTTTCAGGCCGGACATGGCCAGCTCGCCGAGCGCCACCGAACGGCCCACGCCCCAGTGCACCCGGGCGGGGTCGCTGCCGTCCAGCGTGGCCACTTCGCCGACGCTGTTGCGCAAGTCAACCACCGTGAACTCGCCGTCCAGGCGCGGCGCGCTGGGCAGCTCACCCTGAGCCGCGATGAGCCTGGCGCGGGTGATGGAAGCCACGTCCCAGGCGCGGCCGTCGGCCAGCACACGCTGGCCGGCGCTCAGCCCGTCGATGGCCGGCGCGTCGGCAGGCAGCGGGGCGTCGAAGCCGATGACGTAGGCGCCGTTGTCTTCGCTCAGCCAGGCCGATCTGGTGCCACCCGGGCCGTTGTCGAACAGCGCGTGCCACTCGTTCCAGGTGCCACCTTCGTAGCCATACTGCAAGCGCCCGACCAACGTGAAAGCCACGCCCTGGCGCGTGCCGCTGGAACCCAGCTGCAGCGGGCTGTGGTCGTCGAACAGTTCGGCGCTGGTGCCGATGCGCTTGAGCGCTTCACCGTCGCGCACCAGCGTGCTGCGGCAGAAGCTGCAGACGGCGCTGGCCGACGCTGCCGAAGCAAAGTCGACCGGCGCGCCGCAGTTCGGGCACGCAGCGCGATAGGCGCGAGTCATCGTGGGCCCCCAGGCTTGTCGCTTCGCGCCTTCGCCACCCCCCGGGGGGGCTCTTGCGGCGGCCCGGCAGAGCCGGTTCCGCGCAAGACCTTGGTCAGCTGCGAAGCGGCTCTTGCCGCGACCGTCACACCAGCTTCTTCAACAGCTCGGACTTCTTGGCCGTGAACTCTTCGTCGGTGAGGATGCCCTTGCTCTTCAGGTCGGCCAGTTTTTCGATCGTGGCCATCACTTCTTCCGGCTTCAGCCCGACGGGTGCAGCAGCGGCTGCGGCAGCCGCGGCGCCGCCGCCGTGCAGGCCGTGGCTGAGCTGCTGCGCCATCACCTGGCCCAGCGCCACGCCGGCACCCAGGCCCATGGCGGCGCCCACCACACTGTCGCCCCCGCCACCACCGCCGCCCGCAGCGCCTTCTGCGAACTTGGGAATCGCCTGCGCCCTGTCTCTTAT
>ENA-ORBV01006493-ORBV01006493.1-microbial-mat-metagenome-genome-assembly--contig:-NODE-6493-length-20608-cov-5.058107_pt1 | contig 20608 bp, 20 predicted proteins | sample MGYA00237777_ERZ505514 | MGnify/ENA primary metagenome ERZ505514 (study PRJEB26160, sample SAMN06269048) | microbial mat metagenome | isolation source: Oligotrophic lake microbial mat | place... | reverse complement strand
GTATTATTGCTGCATCAGCCTTCCTGCCGAGATTCAAAACGAGGCGGCCGCGCTCTACAGTACCCTGGCCGCAAAGTTGTCATTTTCTTTGGAGGATACATAATTTATTTCCAATTTTAATGATAGAATGGAAGCTTCATAATCATCATCATTGCCCTTGGATCGCCATTTACAAACAACAACGACGGAAGTAGCAACATCTCTGAAGCCGAATTGACAAAATCGTCATCACGGCGGCGACGAAAAAGGAGGAGCAGGAGGAGCATCCTTCATTTTGGCGAGGACCAATTGAACGTCTTGGACCGACACTCAACCATCCACAACTATTGGTAGTATGGCGTACGAAAACGACAACAATGGCCAAGACTACCAGCAGCAGCAATACAGTGTTTATGATCATTTCAGTCCCTTGCAACAAATGGTGTTGGTCGTGACTCCTGTCCTTTCTGGACTATTAAGTTCGTTGGGGTCTTCGGCAATCATCAGTATGATTCTTTGTGATTTCAAGAAGAAATCGCGGAGTGTCAAATTTCGATTTTTATTGGGTCTCAGTTTAAGTGATATATTAAATTCCTTGGTCTTTTGTGTGTGGAGTCTTCCCTTGCCCCAAGGTCAATTAATTTGGGGGAGTTTGGGCAATACAGCAACTTGCAATGTACAAGGCTTTTTATTGCAGTTGGGAGGAATTTCCGCCGTCTTTAATGGCGCCTTGTGTCATTTTTTTTATTACAACATTTGTCAAAACGTCAAGGATGAAGCCTATTTGAAAGATCACCACTATGAACGCTTTTGGGTGTCGTTGGCCGTGGGATTTCCAATCAGTACAGGACTTGTCGGAATTCTTCTCGACGCGTACAATCCCATGAGTTTTGGGTGTTGGTTTGCGCCTCTTCCCTTGGATTGTCCCTATAATGACAATGTGCCCTGCGTACGAGGACAACATGCCTTTTTGTACGGATGGATCTTCATGGGTGTGCCCCTATTGATCATGCTGGCTGTGATTTCGACGTATATGTACAAGATTCATCGACACGTCCGAGAAGTCATGAATCGGGCACAGTCACACATGTCACGAATGCCATCCTCGACCACATCCTTTCGCGTCGGAGGATCTTCCACGCAGAGTTTGGGGGACATCTCCACCGACAATGTGAGTGTGATAACAGCAACAGCCGATCATCACAATACGCTTCCAGAAACCAATCACACAACTAGAAATGACAATGGCGTCGGCAATAACCAGAACACCACCAACAACAATCATCATCATCATCATCGGGATAATGTACCACCACCAATGCGACATTCCTATCAGCGTCTGCACCGACGCAAACGTGAAACGGCTATTCAAGCGTATTGGTATATTGGGATTTATCTTCTGACGCACATGTGGAACTTCTTGGCCTACATTATGGATATGATTCCTGGCGTAGAACAACCCTTTGCCACCGTCTGGTTGGCGCAATTCTTTTGGCCACTCCAAGGATTTTGTAATTTGTTTGTCTTCTTGCGGACCCGGGTAGCAACCTTGCGGAAACGCTATCCCAGTTTTTCCTATATCCAGGCGAACTGGAATGCACTTTTCCATTACGAAGAGCTCGTCGTGGCGGCTGCCCCCCAACTCTCCTCACGACGGTTGGTGCTGCGTGGGAGTGGCAGTGGTATGCCCCCAGTGGCCAGCAACAACAACAATATGAACATTCACATTGAGGACCGCCATGGTCTTGCAGATTCCACCACCATCGCACCATCGGCGATGATACATTCGTCGACGACGCGGAGTCCATGCAACAGTGCAGCATTGGCTCTTCCTCCTCCTCCCGATTCACATGGTTGATTAATGGAGGATGGGGAATCCTGGCCACCGCCCCTGCGACCAAATGCAGTTGCGTGCTTTCTTGTAGCTCTATTCGTTCTGCCTACGAACATCCCATCTTTTTGTGCTGCTGAGATAAGGCGTCATGAAATGGAGAAATTGAGAGCATGAAAGATCTCAAAGCCGAATCCACGCTCTTATGCACGTTCGAGAGTTTACCAAGTCACGAGCATTTCCCTTGAATAAAACTCGGGTCCAGCTGGCTGGGTGGAGCTCCGGTCGGGGAGCGCCATGGTGTCAGTCTTGTTGGATGCTTTTGCAAACAGCATCACATGCTGAGAGCAACTTTTGCTGCTCTCGACAGGTCATCCAAGCATCTGCAGCTACGTATGCTGCACTACATGTTGGTCAACACACACACAAAAGAACGCCATGTTCTTTTTCTTGCAGACATTGAATGACCAATCCATCAAATGCCAGCTCACCACTGGCGGTCGGTAAAAAACGAGCACCTTTGCCAACTGCCCGCCTATTGCACCTCGCTGCTACTGCAGTTTTGAAAAATTGACAAACATGGTGCACTCTTACCACCAATAGGAGTTGCGCTAATGTTGCTACTAGCTACAACACTTGCCAGCTCTACATAGCTGGGAGCTAAGGGCTGCCCTGCCAACCCCGTTGCGATCCCAGCTAACTTCTGTACGGCTTCCACTTCTTTACGCATTGTTAGCTACAGTAGGGATGAGGGTTTGTGACACTAGCCACTTCGGGTCTGTGTGCGTATAGATGTTGGCCTACTGAACTGCGCACCGTGATGTTCTAGTCCCGCCAGCTGCCTTCCATTCATTTCGAAACATGGATAACTTCGTTTCGGGACTGGGTAATCTTCTTACCGGTTAGTGCACGCACACTCAGAACTCTGTACTAGGTGGACTTCTTACTGATGTTATTCGGCTATGAAGTTCTTCACTCTATTTGAATGTTAATTAACTTTGTAAGTCTCCTGTTTCTTCGCTCGAGTCGTTGATGAAGCTTCGAGAACAAACGCCCCTACTGGAGTACTGATACTGTATTTGTATTACTTCGCTATTTACTCCGCATTAATTGAAGACCAATGTCAAGTGTCAACACATTTACAAAGCTGCATAGTGTTTCGTTTACGCGTGAAGGTAGAATTGTGTTCCCCACAAGTACTGGTACTACATACCGTACCAGCAACTACCAGGTACCTGGTACCGTACCGTTCTGTGTATTCCGATACTACGAAGCTACTGGCGTAGGCTAGTAGAAGATGGCTATTACTGTACTCTGGAGTACTAGTAGCTATTACGACGTACTAGTACAGTAGTTACTATTACTACCTACTCTGTACTACTAGTACTACTAGCCAGCTAGCTAGCTAGCCGGTAGAATAGAAGAATGCGATCTTGACCTTGACGTGAAAGCCACTCAGGCTAGCTAGCTACTGGAGTAGCTAAAGGTCATTACACCTTGTGTACTACTAGTACTGTAGTTAAGTAGTAAGCACTTGTGCATTCATTACCAGGCTGCTGTACTGGCAAATTTTAAAACTGCCAGGGCAGTGTGTACTTCATGGAGTGGAAGCTATCATCCTCTCACAATCTATAATTACTAATAAAGTGCAACTAACTCGAGATCAGAGATCCCGAGAAATGATCTGCTTGTGGCACAGGATTATCTGATTGCTCCTACTGTATACAAAAAGGCATCATCAAAAATGAGCCTCCCAACGACCACTGCTCCTGTGGCTTCTACTACTCCGAACGGCAAAACGTGCAGTCTGGATGTGGACGGTCAAGAATTTGATATTACCAACTTGTTGGGATCCTTGCCCGACGAAGATTGTTGTGGTCGGCGTCTGCCGAAACCTGTGTCGACGCGGGCCTCGACCGACCCCACCAGCAATCAAACCTTTGGCAAGAGAGACGCACCGCCTCGGTTGTTGGTAAAGTATCCCTCCATCTCCCAGCTCTTGTTGGGGCCCAGCAGTCATCATCAACGAGCCTTTACTTTGTATCAAAAATTTGGGTTTGGCAATGCTCCATCTCCTCCCAAGGAAGAAGATCCTCCCCCGGCTAATAGGAGTAGTCCTGCAGAGCCGGAACCAACGACAACCACCACGAGAATGACTGGCGAGGATGAGGGTGCTGCTCCTCCTCCTCCTACGGCAGCTCCTGCTCGCACCACCAGTAATAACAGTCCCCCTTATGGAAGAAGAGTTGACGGCGGCCGACCCTATATGAGTAGTGGCCGCGTGGGTGCCAGTGGTTCCCGCAGCAGCTTTTTGTCCTCGAGTTTTGCCGATGCTTCCTTTGCCGAAAGCAGCATGAGTGATTTGACCATGCCCAGTTTCTTGTCGGATTTGCACCCTCCTGCCTTGGCCGAACTCCAAGAAAGTGTCTCGAGTTTTTCCGAGGCCTACGTCATGGAACAAGTCAATGCTCATCATGCAGCACGGGATACAGTTGTACATCATAATCATCGACATCATCATCCTTATGAGCTTCAACTCCACCAATGTGAACCACCACCACCACAACAACAACAAGTCCCAAAAGAAGCCATTGAAGTGAGTCCCGGTGTCTTTTTACCCTTTCGGGGCAGCGATGAGACGTGGGATTGCATCAAGACGGGGCGGGGATGTACCGTCCAATGTTTGGAATGCTCCTTGGACATTGTTGTGGCACACGATTGTAGTTATGCCATTTGTCCCGATTGTCATACCCTCAATCCCATGGCGGCGCTCTTGGCCGATCGCAACGAAAACGAATGTTTTGGTGTCTTGATGGGATTCAAAAAAGATTGGTGCGGGGATCACGTGCCAACAACATGATTACGAACGAAGAAAAAAAAGAAAAAAGGCTCCGGCGGTAGGTTTACCACTCCAGGCAGTGCTTGATACGTGCGCCACAATCTCATGCACTGCCACGCAAAACACGGAAAGAAACACTGCACATGCATATCACAATCATTCGCACAGCAACAACAACCACATCCGATCCATCCAAAAGAATGACATCGTTTACTTTGAACGTAACCGAACATAAATAATAGTACATTTTTCAATAGCAAGAATCAAAATTCCTCTGCATAGTTATTTACTGACATTCGTACAGTTTGGAGTGTTCATTGGATGCCGTCGAGCTATGAAGCTAGTTCAGAAAATAGTAGTCAAACATTTGATATCTATCTACATAACTCTACACCTACAATTATCTATCTGTTGATCGGTAAGCTCGGGAGTTGTAGCTTGTTTGTACAACACGTTTCTAAATGTTTAGAGACCCGTTCGATAGCGTCGAATGCTACGAAAGACCGGACGCGGAGTCTCCTGGGGCAAGCCCTGGTCCTCTGACCTATCTATATAATATGCAACAATACAATGTTTCAAAACATTTTCTCGGGTTCTACTACTTGTAGGGTAGCATTCCTTCACTCTTTCTTCCAAATGGGCTCAACACGAGTTTCTGGCCTTGGGCTTGGACAACGAAAAGAGTGACATCCTCGAACATGCGGAATGACACGATGTATCCAAGCCAGACGGCGACAAGTCAAGGGCGGAGAGCGCGGCCGGTGACAAGTGCTCCAGTCCATCCAACGGCGTAGCATCTGTCAGCACCGAGTCCAGTCCGGTGATTCGGATACCCCCGGGTGCGGATGCGCCACGCTTTTTGCTTCGCGTACTAACCATGGAACCAACACTTTGTTGTGTGCTGCTTCCACGAATCGTTTGAAGGCGCTCACAGGTATCCACCATTTTCGGGAACATGACTAGTCCCATGCTAGACATTGGAATGGTGAAGATAATCAACGCCATACCAAGGAAGCGACCGTCCGAAGAGAGGTCCTGGAGAATCACAACCAAAGGAGTTCCAACCAGCATGACCTAAGAGAGTGAGTGTGAAACAAACAGATATTGGAGGTTAGATAATTATCATAGCTTCGACGGTACTAGCACAGGCGCAATGGGCGAGACGCGAGAGAGAGCACTGACGTACCTGGAATTGCACCAGAATCATTGAGAAAGTATATTTCGATTCAGAAAATATCTCATCCACGTCTATCGTTTTCCAAGCCATCACCCCCGCCAGCAACGTTGGGAAAAAGGCTAAAATGGCAATAGAAAGGAGAATGTAATAGCCCGCCGTGTCTACTGTGCAAGAGCCAATCGACTCGGCCGTCGTTTCGTCTACTTCGATACGTTCCCATCCATGGTCCGTCGCTGTCGTCCAAACAGTTAGCAGTAGAATGGCAATAACCTGCACAGCCAGAATGGGAGCAATCACATGTTTTATTTCGACCTTTCTCCTTTTGAATTGAAGCACCTTGTGGACCCTCCACATCTATAGACAGTACGGAAACCAAGTTAGAAACGTAATATGTGATGAGAAACGCTTGCTTGATTGTTGTCCCGCGACCTCCGAGAACCCCACACACCAATAAACGACGATGACTCACCTTGCAAAACAATACACCATACGTCAGATTATGTCCAAGAGCTAACAACCACGGAACAGCTGTGCAGGCCATGGTAAGTTGCTCGTCTGTCGCTCCATAGCTTTCATCGTACGACGTCGCAAGAATCGCCATGGTCGTCGTCGCCGAGCCAAGACACAAAGCTTGCAAGAACGGAGGCTGAGCCCTGATGACGGCCGGATGATGGCGGTATACTAAGGCCCAAATACTGGAGATAGCAATGGTGATCAAGGCGATGCCCATGAGAGACAGACCGGCAGCTCGGACAGCTGGGTCAAGATAATTTTGCTCTGCAGGATCACGAAGGTACAGTGGTGGATCGGTTTCGCCATTTGGATAGATAAAGGGACGAAGCTTGCGCCATTGCCCGGTGGTGGCATCTCGATACTCGGAAACATACGAAAACTCAGTTCTAAAGTATCCAAACGAGGGAAGTAGAAGAACGCAGTCAGGGAAGAGGTTAGCAATACATGACCAGAATCGACGTTTTGCGGGCACCGTCACAAGTCTGACACTTACCCGTTGAGACCATACGGAAATAAATTTGTGACTCTGTAGGACACATCACTCCCAACGCGACTCCCCGGGAATCCAGTGCCGCCGAAAGCAACCCTGCCGCTGGCTCCAGAGAATTCGGATGCTCGAATTCCTTGCCTGTGCTGTTCGCCGGAGAAGAAAGCATTGTCAAAATCAAAACCTTCGCTTGCTGCCTTTTCTTTGGCGATGGTTCGCGCTTTGCAAGCTCCGATAGCCAGGGACATGATAGCATCGTAAATGTAGATGCTCCCCTTGACAGGAAAGGTATAACCAGAAGGATCTGCATAAAACGAATCCGGCGGAAACTCGTTGTCCGTTTGTATGGCCCAATACTCACCATGTTCCTCGAACTGGGTGGTTTCATTGCTAGCAACAAGTGCTTCGGCTTTTTCTTTGGCTTCTCGAATACGATCCCATTGCTCTTGGTATTTTTCTATTGGCACCGGATTCATATGAGTAACTTGTCTGAGAAAGGCCACATCTAACTGCTTCCATGCTTTCACAAATGGAGATTCGACGGGCTCTTCTTCTGTTGCTTCCCAACTCGAAATGTACGCCGAATTGAATAAGAACTGCAAGTTTGAATAGTCCTCCTCTGTTTCGGACTCTGCAGTGGGGCTTGCAGTGACATTCTCTGCTGTGGCTGTCGTTCTGATTGAAACGTTCCTACTGTCATCCTTCTTGTCGTCCTTGTCGTCGTCACCAGTGCTGCTCGTGGCGGTGACTTCGGTCCCTCCCGCCACAATCCAAAAATGATCTCCTTGATCCAATCCATACTCGTGGGCGGCGGCCCCGACCTCCTTCCAGTCCACCGTCCCATATGGGGTGATCCACACAATGGTACGATAGCCAGTTTCTTTTACTTGTCGGATAGCTTCGCGAATGGTCCGTGTAGGATACTTAGCCTCGATGGGTGTGGCAGGCGACACATATCCAATGGCACGAATGTTTCGCATAGTTACGCTGTCCTCTGCCACTCCCTTGAAGGCTTCCAGTCGGTGCATGGCGCTGTCGCTGCTGGACGCGTACAACACGGCAATATAATCCGTACGACGTGTATGTGCCAAGTAATGTCCCAAAAATCTCATGTCCGCGTACAAGTCAGGATTGACTTGGGACACAAAGGGATGCTTGTCAGGCAATAACAAATTGTGATCCAGGGCTCGATGCGATACGAGCGGGATCTCCAGGGCACTGGCCAAGACGGAGAGTTCATTTGCGGGAATCTCATTGTACGGACCGGCAATGGCGTCAAATTTGCGTGCTTCCGATGATGCTGATGACTCGAGCAAGATGGATCGTAATATATCCGTGCTCACAGTACCCGTATCTAAAATGCGGAGTTTCTCCAAGGGAATTTGAACCCCCGAACACTCCTCCAACATCGTGGGTGAAGCCAATTCTGGGACAACAATGGGATTACGTTCATTGAAATGTTGAATGGCCATCAAGGCTGCCGACAAGTGATAAAATCCCGGATCCAAATTGGCATGAATGCCCTTGAAGGTGAGTGGCAGCGCTACCAAGAGGGACAAGCTGCTCCCATCGACCAAGTGACTGGCGTCGGAAGCATCTGAATGAGAAGCTGCTGATTGCGGTCTTGTAATGGCATCGAACGCATTGGAATCCAAATCTTCCTCCTCCAGGTCCCTCGCATCATGATCGCCCCGGCCACTCCAAGAGGCTCCGTGGGATGCCGCCGGAGTCACTCGACTAGTCGTTGCCGTAGCCATAGGTGCTGTTCCCATCACCGCCACTGCAAGGAGAAGTGGAAGCATATGCAAACAAGCCGTCAAACTGAAGAAGAGTGGCTTGTTGGTCATGGTTGTGTTTTGAGCAAAAGTTGTTTGTGCCTCAATCGTCTGTTGGGCCACGGTCCAGTGCTTTCTAGTTCAAAGAAATTAGAAGAAATCTGAAGCCGCTGTAAAGATGAATTATGGCAAGAGGAGAAAAGTTTCGGAATATTTGTGTGCCAAAAGGAAATGCAAGGAAAGCCCAAGTCGTGCGTGTACCTATGAATTAGGCAAGACGTGAAAAAGTTCCTCCGTTTGGGATAGCCTTTCATATTTGTGCGTCTTTGAGATTCGTTGGGTTGCGAACTAGCGACAAGTAGTGGCCATGTGACATATGAACCGCTTGACTTTAGAAAGGAATGATCAATCAAGTGTCCCGTCCGTCAATGTGCAATACTGGTTGTTGTAATAATGCATGTCGCATGGTTCTGGAACGGAGAAATTGTCAGTCCCTCCCAGGCACTACTGGCAAGATCTGTCTTCTCTTTTCTTTCCAATGACTGAAAGACAGTCAGTGACTAAGTCGTTTGAAGTTCTGGTAAGTGACCAGCCACCTTTGTTGATATGAATCGTTCTCATGAGTATAGGAAGAACAGTAAAAAAAGATGCACGCTGTGTCCCTACATTCCGAGCGTTCAGTAAACATTATGCGTAATGTGCATTTTATTGCTTTGACTAGTGGTTATCTCGCTGACCACTATTCATTGACAATGAATGAATAAACCATGTGTCGGTGCTGTCGACAGGACTATGCTAGCTACTATAGTAACTCATTTGTTCACAGGGCAAACCGCCAAAAAGTGTGTTGTAAAAGTGCGCTTCAAGTGCGCTTCAAGTTCACGCCAGTGCTAAAATTGGCACAGTTGTTAATTGTGGGCAAGTGGTGCAAGCGGTACAAGTGTGGTTGCAAGTGCGCTTGTGATTCCAAAAAGTGCGCATGTGACTCCAAAAAGTGCGTTTCAAGTGCGTGCCCAGTGCCCACTGAAATCTGCAATTTTGGACTTCAGGAGTTTGGTGCAAAAATGATGGTGGCTCAAATGTCATCAAAATTTTGGACTCAACATTCATCAACATCAAGACTCATGCAATTCAGATGGAAACAGCACAAAAAAAGCTACACTAAAAAAATGCACTTGAAGTGTGTTTGTGCACAGCACTTTGCACGGTAAAAAAGCGCACTTTTTTTTACGCACTTTTTGGAAACTCCCCTGTTCACAGCAGGCACACCAGTCACTGCCAAGCATTTGGCATAAGAAGGCAGGCGCATCATCCATCGACGGCGCATCTTTTCACCATCTAATGCCTGTGGACAACAGTTACCACAGCACGAGTGCGGCAACCTCACCACCATGGTCGTTTTCTTCGGTCACTCACCAATTCGAACTTCCTCTTCACCGCCAACACGCGGTGTCTCCAGGCAAACTCGCACACTTTCTCTTGGGGGGGTGGCGATTCAGGTGTCCGGGTGGTTCTAAAAACGGGCACCCCAAGTCAGAAGCTTCCATTGGTTCTAAAACAATGAATGCCACCTCTGCAGTGCAGTGTAAAACTGACTAATTGTTAGCTACTGCTGGACTAGTGAATTTGCAATGCAGGGAGAATTGGTAGCAATAGATTTTTGAAAAATTGGCACTTGCTGCACAATGTCCACAAAACTGTGGAACATGTGTTCTTGTGTTGCAAAACGAGCAAAACCTGTTGACACAGACCACGATTTCCATACCAGCATGTGTGTGAAGCAGACACCCCCCAGCACTGATGAGTCAATCAATGACGAAAGAGCCAGCCCAACACATGAAGTCACCACAGGTTTTACTAATGTTTGCCTAGCTAGCTGACGTCCAACTGGAAGCACTGTGATGTGAGGACCAACAGAAAGAAATTATTTTCTATTTATTTCCAGAGTGCTAGCCTTAGAAACAATTCCAATAATTTACTATGCATCAGTCACTCTTTGCTGTTTGGTATGAAACCAAAGCTTCACCTGTGCAATTGAATTGTTCCAATAGAATTGGACACTGGTGAAAATCAAATAGCTTGTGATTTATTTTGCATGTTTATTTGACTTCAATTTTGAATGTCTGATGTGCTAATTCATGTGTCAAAACCAGCATTTTGGTTTTCATAATCAAGCATGAAAAGACAATCAAGCTAACAGACACTCTCACGTGCAAAGCACAAATGATGCTCACAATGTTTTAATCATAAACTTATTGTCCTGCATGAAATTCGCTAACTTTTCATGCCAAAATGAGCAGGGAAGAACATTGGCACCTGCAATCATGTGGCATGCACTGAACCACATTCAATCAACATGAATTTTAAATGCATGACAGTTGCCAATTTTGCTGTTGACAACTAAAAATTGATTTCCCTGCTTTAATTGTTTTACAAATCTAGTTTTGTTGAAGATCATCTCTGAACCATAGCTAACAAAATCTTTCTTTTTGTTTGGCAGGGTTCTTTTAACTATTGTTTGGCTCTCTTGCTGATGAATCCGGTGTGTCATTTGGTTTTGATCTTGTTTGGAAACTGATGTGCTGCACTGCATGCTTGTGATTGCTCCAACAATAAGTTTGGTGGCTCAATTGCAGTGAGCATTGAACAATCAATGTGGTTGTTTATGTGTCCTGATGTGTGTGCATTCACATGACAAGCACATGACAACTCTTCCAAAAGCAGCCATTCAGAAAGCAACAAAATCAAAGTGATGGCTTTCATCACTCCCCATGCAGATGCAGACAAATGTCACCCTAAATTGTAGTGCAACAACAGGATTGACTGCATTTGCTAGACAATCCTCCAAGCCTCAGACCTAACAGAGCAAAACATAAAAAAAAAGAAATTTCTGCACTGGCTTCAACAGTGGCATCAACTTGATTAAGAGGAATTTTATCTACTTATAAGGTTGCCTGCAACAAGTGATGCTTCTCCAAAAAGCTTTCTGAAAAGACCAAATTGGCATCAATTGCCCCCTGACATGATCAAGTTGGGGGTGTCCTCAAAATGCCTTACAACAAGTTCTACAGATGGGATAGAGACCCAGAAGAGAAAGACACAACTATGGGAGGATGTGAATCACTTTGGTTAGCATTTCCCATTGAGACTTCACCACCAAATCATGTTTTAGGATACAAAATTTCAAGGCTTGTGTGGAGATCATGGGGTTGCACCATTCGACAACTGACTATTCTGCTATGAAATGTTTAGCTGGAGATGCAGATTTCAAAAGAAAGATGTTGCTAAATATTCCACCTGCCCCAAATTATGAATGGAACTGTCTAGATAACAAATTTCTTCATTTAGATCTTTGCACGTGGAGCCAAATCAACCGCTAAAGCACTGCAACACTAACAATCTCTGCACCAAAGCATGCTTCAAGACCACCCCTTCAGAAGTCTACCAAAGGCTATCAAAACTATTATAAATTAATGAAGTAAACAAAGACATGGAACTGGCAGACACAATCTACCCTTGCCACTTCCAAATTCTCAGACATGCTGGTCTAATCACCAAAAACATCACTGGACTCATGGATCAATTGCAGGTGAATAGACAAACCAAGGCTAACACACCAGACAAAGAAAAAGATGCAAGTCAAAGAAACAGGAAAGGAGCAAACTATTTAAGTGTCAACTACTCAAAATTCTGGTCAACCCCCATCAACAGCATCATCAAAAATGTAAGCAATGAATCAATCGATGACAAAAGAGTCCACCCAACTCATGAAGTTGCCACAGATGTTAACAGGTCCAATATTTTCCACACTGATGTCTAACTGGAAGCACTGTGAGGACCAACAAAGAAGAAATCTTTTCCTGTTTGTTTTCAAGCAATGGTCATGAAAACAAGTCCAACAATTTGCTACAAATCAAGTAACTCTTTGCTGTTTAGCATGCTAAATTTGCATGTCATGAAAACAACAACAAACATTGCTCCCAAATTTTTTGAACATCTTCAATGCAGCTGCAGACAGGGGGGGGGGGGTTCAGTTGCATCAGCTAACAACCCAATCTGCAAAACTGCATTGGTGAAATTCCGTTGTGGTGCACAATGCAAAGTGCATCAAAAACGTTGCTCAACTGAGCCAACAGGGGCACCACACAGACTAAATGAACACTAACAAAACTGCAATTGTCTGCAACAACAAACAGCAAAAACAAATGAGACAACAAGAAACCATGGCTCTGCTAATCTCAAAATAGCATTTGACAGAATAAAATCAGCTGAGAATCAAATAAAAGCATTTCACAGAATCAAACTGAAGCAACACCAGTGAGCAACAACAATGAAGATGGAGATTCTGGAAACAACTGAACATGCGCAACAATCAACAGAATGTCAACTGCTGGTTGCACAATGAAAACAACAACAAAACAATGACACCACAAGTGGACAAGTTCATTTTTAGCAGGACAACAACATTGCAGGAAGCAATGAAGATGGCATGTTTGATGCACCCCAATGTTTATGGAACGTGTTGTGTTGACATCAGTTTGCTAAACAATGATGATGAGAGACACAGTTTGAGATGCAAGTTGTTGCTAGACAATCAGTCTGCAACAAACACTTTTGATCTTGAACATTTGACAGACATATGAATCAAATGACACATCTTGAAACATCAAATGGAACAGAAAAAAGGTCTGCTTCAGGAGCATGACCATGCCTAGTGCAACAACATGCTCTTGCAAACATCATTGTCATGCATGAGACAGAGAACACTAGAAAACTTGAAAGACCAGACCAGCCAAAATCTGATTGAACACAAACAACAAAAACTTGGGAAGACAAGTGTGTTCAATGAAGAAACAGTTCATCTGCTGGCGGACCCAGAATGATCACCTGCTAAAGCATTGTTGAAGAAAACAAAACTTTGCACTGCAAAGTTGTCATGACAAAAGAAGCAAAAGATCATTGCAAAGGGATAAACTGATCGTGTGTTAGAGATCAGAGACTTGCAGTGCAAACAAACCAAAATTGTGTCGCAGTTGAAAACATGCATTTGGCAAAAGATGTTTGGTCTTGATTCAAATGCATCAAGAGCAAAATGGGAAGTCCTGAAAAGAAACAACCACAAACAGATTTGGGATGACAAACAAAGCGTTTGCTGTGTCCACCACCATGCACACCAAACAAGTTCTTTCAAGCAATTGAAGACTTTTTCTGCTGATTAACTTGCAAGACAAAAAATAGAACTGTTGGGAATGGTGGGTCATGGTCAAACATGGACTAACATCTTGGTGATCTGAACAACAAAAAGGGTTTTTGTTTCCAACCAGTGGAGAGTTTGGTGACACTCTTGACAAATGAGGATGCAGATGGAAGGAAAACCCAACAAATGCAAGTTGGCGGTGGAGATTTTGCCAAACAATGAAGTTGGGGTCCAGGTTTTGACGATGTGGCGTTTTGCAATGACAATGACATGGGGTTGCATGTCATGCATTGCTGCTGCTAGCTAGCAGCCACAGTGGCTAGCTACTGGTGGACCAGTGCCAGGTAGCTACTAGCTTGTGGCTAGCTAGAGCTAGCTAGTTGCTAAGATCAGAGAAGGATTCCATTGCCACACACTGCATGTGGTGGAACAACCAAGCAAAACCCTAGTAGCTAGCTAGTAGCTACTACTAGCTAGTAGCTAGTAGCCAGCCTCGTCATCCTCTCTGCATGAGACATACCCATGGTGTTTTCAAAATTTCGAGCAGACCGGTCCACTGACATTTTCGCTTCATGTCGTAGTTGACTTTCGTATTAATCGAGATTTCTAGCTCTTGCCCCCCGTTTCGGATTTAGCAATAAGAAGTTGAGTGGTGGTCGACATGCCAGCGGGTACAGTCACACCACTAGTTAATTGAGCTCTACTCGTAGCTGTGCAGTCTTTTGATCGAAAAACCTCATACGTAGCTCGCTACGTAGAATGCCCCTATTGTACCATACCAACCCAGCGAGAAAAAGATCCTACTAATAACCGCCGTTAGTTTTATGCAAATCTTTTGGGCCTTTTGTTTTCTCTACTTCTACACTTGCTTGCTTCTATCCTTGTATGGCTGTGTGAGAAAAGTTGGAAGTAGGAATCCTTTCTCTCGCGTCTAACACGCTGTTGCCGTGAAGATGTTCATTCATTTTTTCCCTGCTCTAGCAAGCAAGGATCCAAGTTAATATCAACTAGTCAACTAGTTGTACACAAGTTAAACCAGGATACATAGCTTGTTATTTGCAGTTTATCTTTTGGTTAACCACACCATATCTACCTCATCTTTCTTTCTTTTGTCTTGTCGACTCAAGAAGAACCCACTTGCGAAATATCTTTTTCAAGATCCGGATATCAAGATCTTTCTCTCGCTCTTTCAAGCTTTAACTTTGAGCGTTTGCCTACACGAATAAAAAGCTGTTGTACCATGACAACCACAACTGCCGTTACCACTACCAAACGGTTCTCCTTCTCTTCCAAGCTCAGCACCAGCACCAGCATGACGTCCAAGATTTTTCTCTTGGCTTTTCTCGTCGTGTCGTGTGCACGAATACCACCAACCTTGGCAGCCCCAGCCCCTTCTGTTACCACCACGATGACCACCAGTGCCGTTCCCGCTTCGTTATCCAGCCGTGACAGTGGCAGTGGCAGGAAATTGTTGCTTCCAGAGGACTTAATGGACGACGATCACAACAACGGCAACAATAACGACAACGACAACGACAACAACGAGAAGAAGAATGATCAGCACGATCAGCAACAGAAATCATTGTTGGAAATTTTGCAACATTTGGAAAATCATTTGGAAGACAAGACCCTTTGGTTTTATCGTTTCTTGGGCAGCAAGTCCCTCAAGAAAGGTCGCGTGGCAGGTATAGGCAAGGATCCTGAGGCCTATTGCGATTACGATGATCCCACCAAAATCAAATACTGTCCACCTTCTCATTTGATTGCGCCTCCTCACTTGCTCTCGAGTACCACCAAACAAAACGACAACAACAATCACGACAAGGAACATGGAGTTCCCACCACAGCCAGCACCATAACCAAAACGCATGAAGCCCAGCCTCTTTCCGAACATGAAATACACACTCTCATTGCCAAATGTTTGGATTATCCCGATGATCCCGAATGTTTGCGTCTCTTACAGAGTGGCGAGGGTTCTGGTAGTGTAGCACCTCGGTCAACCAACTTCGTCACGGAAATGCCGACTGGTACTTCCGAAGGACTAGCAACCCAAGAACCAACCCGCGATGATTGTTACGGAAACATGTTGGATGGACGTTTCTGTACTTCCGAACAGCCATCTATCTCTGATGAACCCACGTTGGTCAAAGAACCCACTGACCAAATCCCTCTTGGAGAAACGGGATTCTTGAATGCCAGTCAAACCGGCCAAGGTCCTTGGAACAATGGTGCCAACTTGGAAGGACTTGAGCAGTGTATGATTGATATGCACAATGTCGATGATAGCCCGTATCCCAAAAGTATGCCCGTGGAGATTGTCCGGGCCAATAATTTGACCGTGACGTTTACAGTATCCCAAACATGGTTTCAAAAAGTGGGTGGCAATTCGACGAACAGCAGTGCCGCGGAGAAGTCCAATTTCCTAGTCCAGACCATGGAAACAGTCTATGTGGCGCCACCAGATGGAGAAGAGCGCCTTTGTGATGCTCATTCCAATGTCTCGTATGGGGTCGTCGATACGTACACGGCTTATTGCGATATGGAAACGGGTATGGCCTATGTCTTGTTGCTCTTGCGCGACGAAGGCTTTGAAGGATACAATGTCCCGAGTCCCACAGAGTGTGGTTCTGCCGATCAACAAGACGAACACCACGTGGGATATTCCTTTACCATTCCCTGTACGTGCGATCCCGGCGATGTCTTTAATAATTTTGGTCAAGTTCAGAAATGGCATTCTCCTTATGGATTTGGTGGCAGTGGTCATGTAACGCGAGCTCCTAAAGGAACGGGTGGCGACGTACAGCTAGAGCGTGCTTCCGGTCCCAAAACAGAGGTGTCGGGATATGTCGAATTTACTCGTCCTCCGCAGGCAAACCCCAAGTCCGTGTCGGGTTATGCCGAGATTCAACGTTCGCCGGGTAACCAAGGAGTTCTGGGTGGAGGCCATGTGACTCGTGCTCCCTCGGAGACGGCCGAAGGCGGGGCCAATATTACGCGAGCACCATCCGCAGAAGACATGGAAGGAGGTGCCAATATTACCCGAGCACCGTCGGCAGAAAACGAGGGCGGCGCCAACCTTACCCGAGCACCGTCCGCAGAAGACATGTACGGAGGTGCGAATATTACCCGTCCACCGTCAGAGGGTACTCCGCTACCCGCGCCTCCGTCCTTGACGTCAACTCCAACGACCACTGAATTCAAGACGGAGACATTAGTGACAAGACCTCCGGTTACGGCAACTCCAACATACGTTGATGAATATGGCAATCATACTAGGCCACCGGTTGAGTTTAACATTGAGTTGTCACCCGTCCCAACGTCGAAAAAAGAAGCCAATCTGACCAAGGGACCCACGAGCCCGCCAGCTTCGCTTCCCACTGCCACGAAGGTACCATCGTTTGAAGAGAATGTAACCCTTACAAGACCTCCCGCTGAAGCTCCTGTCCCACTTCCAAATGTCACAGCTCCGCCAAGTTCTGAAACTAGTGTAACTTTGACCAAACCGCCTGGCCCGACATTTGTACAGTACACAGCTGTGCCTACCCCGGGCGTGGAAGAGAACGTGACCATGACAAGACCGCCCACAAGTGTCCCCGTGAGTGGACCATCAGCAGCGCCAACCGTGGTTCCCACCTCTCCTCCCAGCACAGTTTCCCCAACGGTCTCTCCTACAGTCGATGACTGTTATGCAACGCACGAATTAATAACTGGATCAGAAGAGGAAGCTGCATTTGCAGTTAACCCCATTGAAATCGATTCCACGACTGGTGATTACGTGACCTTTACATTGACACAAACCATCAAGCAAGGCGGCCCTGTCCGTTGGATCTCTACAAATTACGCTTCCCCCGCCGACAGCTTTGCGTGCGATGTGATGACTGAGGTCGAATGGGGGGAAGCTGAAACTTACACGGCCAAATGCAAAGAAGGCTACGCTTCGATTGAAATTTCCATTCACGATACCATGTTCACCACAGGCGATGCCAGTATTGCGCAAGCGTGTGCGGAGGCTGGAGCTACTCTTCAAAATGGCGCCCATACGGTTGTTTATAAGACAACGATGCCTTGCTGTGGCGAACCAGGCTTCACTCCACCTGCGGAAAACAATCCAACGCCTAAACCAACGGAGCCTGAAACTCGAAATATCCGGCCCTCGAGCCAACCCATTAATGCGCCAACACAAAATCCTTCCGTGGGGGTGCCTACGACAGAAGTCCCTACATCAAAAACCATCGTTCCGACTTCTGTGGAGACGACGCCCCTAAGCCCCACGACGACCCCAGAAAGAAGTGTCGTCCCGACGATTCCCACTTCTGAATCCCCAAGTTCACCTTTCGGTAGGCTCACGCCAACTCCTACAACGAAAATAGAAGCTCCATCGGCTGGGCCCGGATCTCAAAGCCCAACTGGAATTACCAACGTCCCTTCTTCCGGCGGTCCAACAGTAGCATCTTTAAATCCTACTTCTGTCGAAACTATGACCAGTACCGGCAATAAGACAAGGCCTCCAACTGAAACACCACTGCCATCCTTAGTCCCCGGCAGTCCCACTTCAGAAGCACCTACCCCCACCTTTGGCAAGTTTTCTGTGAGCCCTACCACCAAGGAAATAGCTCCATCATCATCCCCTGTGACAGGCAGTCCCTCAGGCATTGAGTCTGGATCACCAAGCCCACCCCCTGGCACAGTCACGTTGACCCCCACCACTAAGGAACAACCTGCATCATCAGCCCCTGTCACCGGCAGCCCCTCAGGTATTGAATCTGGATCACCAAGCCTACCCCCTGGCACAGTCACCTTGACCCCCACCACTAAGGAGCAAACTCCATCATCATCCCCTGCCAAGGGAAGTCCCTCAGGCATTGAGTCTGGATCACCAAGCCTACCCCCTGGCACTGTCACTGTGACCCCCACCACTAAGGAACAACCTCCATCATCAAGCCCTGTCACAGTCAGTCCCAGTGGTATAAAGACTGAAGCCCCAAGCCCCTCCTTTGGCAAGTTTACAGTGAGCCCTACCACAAAGGAAGAAGCTCCTTCAGCAAGCCCTGTCACTGCCAGTCCCTCAGGTATCACTACTGTACCCTCATTTGGTGAATCAGTAGTTCCCACGGGCTTTACCGAGCAGCCAAGCAACATTCCAGTTGCTGTGCCATCTTCCGAGAAGACAAGTGCCCCAAATTTGGTGCCCACCGCATCTCCGACAGTTTTCCTGACTGCCCCTACTTCCGCCCCATCGCCGCGAGAAAATGGACCAACCACAGGACCAACAAACCTGCCGAAATCTTCTGTGCCGACTGTAAAGACGACCGCTCCACCAACAGGCGAGGGAACCGTCGTTACTACGGCGGTTGGTAGCGAGACTGTGAGCCCCACTGAATCTCTCACCGGCCAACCTACAACTGGAAACCCCACAAGTCTGTCAACCACACTTAAACCTTCTACTGTGGAGATCGCTTCAGCAAACCCTACTGGTGTTCCTGTTGCTCAGAGTCCGACTGGAACGCCCACAGCTAGGCCCACAACCACAGAAACCCTGAACCCATCGAGACTTCCCAGCTCTGAGTCAGCCACTCCTAGCACTGGCAGTCCGACTGTTACTGTTACTGAAGCGATAACAAGCTTGAGCCCAACTGGTAATGTTCCTACAGGAACACCTAGCGGGACAACGGGACCAGAATCTTCTCCTACCCCTGGAAGTCCCACGGGGGTTCCAACCACTGAGACAGGAGAGCCTTCATCTCAGGCACCTGTGCGCGGCAATCCAACCTCAACGCCAACCACCGGAGCAACAAGTCCCACTGCCAATCCAACAATCACCCCAAGTGGAGGACCCCCCACAACGAATGCCCCCACAAGCATTGTAACAACAGTGAGCACTGGTGTAGCAACTGAAACACCAACCCCAACAAAAAGTCCCACAAGTGAAACACCTGCTCCCTCTCCATCTGTGGGCACAGGAGTCCCCACAACGCAAACAGGAGCTCCATCCATGTCTCCCAATGCAACACCTTCTCCTACTGGTGCAACTGGGAGTCCAACACCCGGCAACACCAGCCCGGTGGTGACGCCTCCAAATGGCACTCCCTCTCCATCTGTGGGCACAGGAGTCCCCACAACACAAACAGGAGCTCCATCCTTGTCTCCCACTGCAACAACTGGGAGTCCAACACCCGGCAACACCAGCCCAGTGGTGACTCCTCCAAGTGGCACTCCTTCTCCATCTGGTGGCACTGGTGTCCCCACAACGCAAACAGGAGCTCCATCCTTGTCTCCCAATGCAACACCTTCTCCCACTGCAACAACTGGGAGTCCAACACCCGGCAACACCAGCCCGGTGGTGACTCCTCCAAGTGGCACTCCCTCTCCATCTGTGGGCACAGGAGTCCCCACAACACAACCAGGAGCTCCATCCTTGTCTCCCACTGCAACAACTGGGAGTCCAACGCCCGGCAACACCAGCCCAGTGGTGACTCCTCCAAGTGGCACTCCCTCTCCATCCTTGGGCACTGGAGTCCCCACAAGGCAACCAGGAGCTCCATCCTTGTCTCCCAATGCAACACCTTCTCCTACTGGTGCAACTGGGAGTCCAACACCTGGCAACACCAGCCCAGTGGTGACTCCTCCAAGTGGCACTCCCTCTCCATCTGTGGGCACTGGAGTCCCCACAGGCCAACCAGGAGCTCCATCCTTGTCTCCCAATGCAACACCTTCTCCTACTGGTGCAACTGGCAGTCCAACACCCGGCAACACCAGCCCGGTGGTGACTCCTCCAAGTGGCACTCCCTCTCCATCTGTGGGCACAGGAGT
>ENA-ORBV01006490-ORBV01006490.1-microbial-mat-metagenome-genome-assembly--contig:-NODE-6490-length-20612-cov-6.341174_pt1 | contig 20612 bp, 12 predicted proteins | sample MGYA00237777_ERZ505514 | MGnify/ENA primary metagenome ERZ505514 (study PRJEB26160, sample SAMN06269048) | microbial mat metagenome | isolation source: Oligotrophic lake microbial mat | place... | reverse complement strand
ATACGAGATTCGCCTTAGTCTCGTGGGCTCGGAGATGTGTATAAGAGACAGGGCGTGCCTGTGGCATCCGTTGGTGTGCGAGCGCAAAGGCATTGAGTAGTAATCCAACCCCGTGAGCAATGGTGCTCATCGTTCCCAGGTAGATCATGGTTGGATGGCCTGCCAAGCCAAGCGCAGATTTGAGAGCTTGCAATTGGACGGTTGCGGGGCGCAGAAAGTGTTCAGCGGTGACACCATTGGGAATATAGCGGATGTGGGCTGCTGGTACACCAAGCGCGAGATTGCGCTGTTCCAGGAAGCGGGTATTGACAGTCACACCAGCGGCCTGGAGCGGCAGCCGATCTTCCCACACCTCAACCAGGGTGCGCTGCCAGGCTGCCCCGAAGCGATTGGCCGCTGCCTCATAATCATCACAATCAACAACGATTGGGCATCCAAGCCATCTGGCCGCCAGAAGGCCAGCCAGCCCATTAATTGGTTGGGCTTTGGCGATCTGAATGATGGCCGGGCGTAGCTGGATTGTGTGGGCAGCTAATGCCAATGCCGCCCGCAGCGACACAAACAGGAGTTGGGTTGGGCGATAGTAGCGCCGTGCGCCAGGGTAGCCATAGACATGCATCTGGCCAACATAATCGGCCGTAACGCCATGAACAACCAGCCGCCGCGATCTGAGGCGATCCCAGGTTGGGTGTAGCATGAGCAGATGCGGTTCGTGGCCAGCGCGTGCGAACTCCTCGGCAACTGGTAGCCATCGGCCACGTGGGCTGGCATCGCCAAGGCTTGAGGTACACAGAAATGCGATTCGCATCAGCGTGAGGCGACAGCCGACTGTGCTTCCTCGGTGACTGGCACATGCCAACGGCGATAGTGCAATAGTGTCCTAATAGCCGACCAGGCATCGCGCATCTTGATCTTCTTGCCAGCCAGATAGGTTCGCCCAGCATAGGAGATCGGGACCTCATAGATCTGCTGGCCTGCCCGAATAATTTTGGCGGTGAGTTCTGGATCAATATCGAAGCTATCGTTATCGATCCGCAACTGGCGTAGGAGATCGGTGCGAAACAGTTTATAACAGGTCTCCATATCGGTCAGGCGTTGCCAGAAGATCAGATTGAAGGCCAGTGTCAGCAGCCGATTGCCAAGATAATGGGTCCAGAGCATGCCACTGCGTGAGCCACCCATAAAGCGCGAGCCATACACGACCTGTGCATTCTTGTGGCGAATCACATCGGCCATGGCATAGAAATCATGTGGATCGTACTCAAGATCGGCATCCTGAATCACAAGATACTCCTCGCGGGCGAGTGCGACCGCGCTGCGCAATGCCGCACCTTTCCCAAGATTCTTTTCGTGGTAACAGGCATCGACCCGGCCAGATGCGGCTAGTTCCTCAATAATTGCGCGGGTTCCATCAACAGAGCAATCATCAACAATCACGATCTGCTTGACCAGATCGACCTGCTCAAGCCGCTCAATAATCGCGGCAAGCGTCTCTTTTTCGTTATAGACCGGCACCAGTGCTGAGAGCCGAATTGATCGGGTTGGCGTATGCTCAGCGGGTTGCCGGGGCGGCTGTTTCACAAAGCTCATGTGTTAGCTCCTCAATCATTGAAGTAAGCGCTGCCCACGAGAGCCGCTGTTGCGACTGTTGCATTGCAGCGCGCATGCTATCGGCCACGTTTTCATCAAAGAACCGAGCGATTGCTCGCGCCAGTTGGCCGCTATCGGCAGGTGGCACGATCAACCCATTCTGCCCATCCACAATTGTCTCGGAGAGGCCGCCAACATTCGTAGCGATCACTGGCAGCCCATAATGAACGGCAATCATCGCAACGCCACTCTGGCTGCCACTCACATATGGTAGAACAAGCGCATCGGCAGCCGTAAAATAGGCAGCGACATCCTCATTCGGTACATAGCGATTATGCAATAATACCCGATCTGCTAGCCCAAGCCGATCCAGTTGCGCGCGGTATTCCTGTTCTGGCTCCCAGAATTCGCCAGCAATCACAAGATACACATTTCGTTCGATCTGCGCCAATGCCTCAAGCAAGTAGTTGATCCCTTTGTAACGCCGCACAAACCCAAAACAGAGCAATAATGGTACATCGATTGGCAACCCAAGCTGTAATCGCGCTTGCGTCGGTGTCTGCGATGCATCTGGAAACTGATCGAATACTGGCAATGGCGCAACCCGTGTTGGACGGCCAGGGAAGGCAAGCTGGACGATTGCATGTTCGCGCTGCGTTAGCATAATGAAGGCATCACCCTGCGCCAACCCAAGCCGCGCTATCTGCCATTCGGCTGGTGAACTATCTGGCTCAACCAATTGATGGCACAGATATATAACTGGAATACCGGCCCGATGGGCTGCTGCTGCAACCAGTGCGTGTAACGGCAGCCAGTATGGCGTCCACCATTGCAGGATCAGCGCATCTGGTTTATCGGCGACAATTGCCCTTCTATTGCCTACGTTTACTTAAAATTCGAAATGACTACATGGTACAGTGCTGTGCATACCATTTTCACAGAGTCACAGTTTAGGAGCATGTGTTTGAACCATGCACAAGGTAAATACCGGTGCGATACTCTTCGGCAACTGAAGCACACAGTGACCCGGTTTCAGCCGGTTTGTTTCGCGTGACAAATCCGCCACACACAGCTCTAAATAAAGTAGTACAGTACATAGCATTCGACGTAGCCCCAACAGACAACAATCGTTGAACAACAACCAACAACAAAAAGAGGACCCGTGCCCTCTTTGTCGTTACTAGTACTGTCTACCTCTGCTTGCAATCGGTCGTCCTGGAATAGCAGCTAAACAGAATAGTATTAGTAGCGGGACAGGTAGCTACTAGTAGCTAGCTAGCTAGGAGGAAGAAAGAGGAGTAGACCATGAACCAACAGCATGACGAGGACAAGGAGACGCGGTCCGATGGTCAAAGCATCAACGGTGACGACAAATCGAGTTCCCATCAAGAGTTGCTGAATGGGGATGCCTCCCAGGTCAACGGCATGCGGGGCACATCAGTGGAAGGGATTACAATTGTTGACGATTCCGAGAAAAAAGAAGAAGAAGAGCGCCAAGAGGAGACCAATCGAGAAGAAGACCGCCAACCAAACGATTCGAAGGACAACAACAACAACAACGACAGCACCACAGAAAAGCCTCAAGTGCTGTCTTCTCCGCCTGTCGCTTCTGTTGTGGACTTACTAGATGAATCATCGTCCGATAATAATGGCTTTGGTACTATTTTTCAAAAATCCTTTTCGTATGACGACCTCGACGACCAAGCAAGCCCCAGGGAACGAGAAAGCACGTCACAGCCGCCCCAAATACAATCACCACGACAACAACGAGCGAAGTCTCCACCGCAAAGGTCTTTGGGCAAAAAATCCAGCAGTGCCAAGCGTGCCATTACTCATTCACCCTTACAACAATTGCCCAAAGTACATTCCTTTAGCAATTTACCCAAACGATCGCAATCCATGAAAGAAAATTTTGAGAAGCGGCAAGCCCACCAAGAAGAACAGCGCCGACAAAGACGACTCACCACCAAATCCTACTCTCCTTCCAATCATCGCAACCATTTTGGCAATATCAGTGAGCATTCTCGCAACAGCACGGATGACGATGATGATGGAACGGATGATGGGACCCTCATGTTGATTGCCAAAGCCAGAGCTGCCATGGGGGATGAATTCGTCTTGCGGCAATCTGGTGACAACAACAACAATACAAACAACAACAATAACGACGGTGACCAAAAAAGGGCGAGCATGAATTCGGATCAAGATTCCAAACGACGAGGCCGACGACCGGACGATGCACACGAATTGCAACGACCAGGAGCCTATTCCAAATCACCGGGAGAAGAATTTCGGCGCAATTCGACCTTTGAAAAAGACAGGGCTTACAAACCCCATCCTTGCAATTTTAAATCCACCACCAGTGGCGAGGATGGATTTTATAAAAATGATCATTCCCATAAAAGCTTGCCCAAAACTGCAACAGCAACAGCCACTAAGCCAAACGTGGAGGACGATGAAAATGACCTTCAAAATCGCAAAGAAGAGGACCGCAAGCCCGCCGCAGTGCCATCCAAAGTGTCCCCCCGACGAGCAGGACGAAGAAAAGGACAACAAGTACGCGTCCCACGAGCACAACGTGTGAGAAGCGCCAATGAGAACGACCATAAAAACAACACGGTTGGCGATGAAAGTGCTGGGGTACGACGTTCTTCGACGGTGGACAGTGGTGCTATTGCTGCTAGTAGTACTACTACTAGTAATAGTCGCCCAGGAAGAATGGCACGTGACGAAAAAATGGCGGCAGCAGTGGACCACGACGATGATTTAGATAACAGTGAACAACAGAATCATCACGTGGCCAAGGCTGTGGCTAGCTTTCAACGCGTGCATACGGGAGAAAGTTCACGTCCATCCTTGCGCATGTCTGCTCTGACCATGACCACCAAATCTTCCTTGCGAAGCAGCAGCCTCATGAGAGACTCTCAAAATTTGAACAATACCTCTATTATCAGTTGGGCCTCGTCGCTGTCGAATCTCACCAGCACCGACAATTCCGATCAAATTATTGCCGATGTGGCGGAACAATCCGTGGCCAATTTTGTTCGCACGTATACGTCCAATATTCGACAACGACAAGAAACGATACGACGCCAACAAACAGTGGAAGCCATACCGATTGATGCTCAGGTGGTGCCATCGGAAGAAGAAATTGAAACCATGATTCGGAGTCGATTGGAAGAAGAATTGCGGACTCATTTAACCCAAGAACTCATTTCCTTTCGACAACAATTATTACAAGAAATCATTTTACGGAATGATGTGCAAGTGGCCGATCCTGTTACTGCTAGCGAGGAATTAGCCTCCGTGGCCGAGCATCTCGCGATGAGTACCGTGTCCGGCGCAACCGCTTCGGGTCATGATAATTCGTACAACACAGAGGAGTTGCAATTACTACCAACAGGTATCCCGGAATGGAGAGGAACCGAAAATTTAGACAATCGGCCCGTCAGTTCTTCGGCTCCCGAACTTGGATTTAACGCAGAGGATACACCCGATGATGCCGAGGTGGAAGGAGGAAGCATACGGGCTCCGACGGCACCGGTCCAATCCATTGGTCGGTTTCGACGTCGACAACGACCCATGTTGGGAGATTCCTTTACTCAATCCATTCGACAATCCATTCGACATTTGACCACAGGTTTGGCCGAAGAATTCAACAACTTGGAAGGCGCCGTGGTGGAAGAAGCTCAAGTGATTTCGTCCAGTGTGCGTGACGATGATTTGGAGGCACAGGCGGCACCCAGAAATGTTTCCTTGTCGACAGCTCCGAATTATTCCCACACATCCGCCGCCAACAGTCAGTTACAACTCCGATCCATGACATCCACCAACGGTGGTGAAGAAGAAGTGTACGAGGAGCAAGCGCAGGCGGGTGGGAAAGTTGCCAGACAATTCACGTTTTCCTCGCGGGGGCTGCTTTCGTGCTTGTTTGCCATGTTTTTGTTGGGCGCCTTTGTGGGGGCTGGGGCAGCAATCTTGGCTATGGGGTCTCTGGGAGATTGACGACATGGTCAAGATGAGACTACAAAAGTTATTTTCTAAAATTTGATCAACAGGAAAGCACCACGATATTTCTTTGTTTGTTTGGTATTTCGTTGTCTATTTCTATTGTGGATTTATGTATGTGCATATCTATGTATCTATGAATGCCGGCTGTCATCGTCGAGCATTTTGGCATAATCGAGCTTCTTCGTTCCTGAACGCGAGCGTTTTGGAAGCTTGGAGACGCCCTTGGTGAGCCCCTTCTTTGTAAGGATGGTTGTCCTTTGGGCACTTTCTTTCGTTTCCTTCTTGGTTACTTTTTTGGGCTTTTCGTTGCATTTGGCCTTCTTCTGCGTAGCAGCAGTAGTGCGAACAGACGGAGTAGGCTCTTCATGCTTGTAGCTAATATCCATAATAGACGCCAAGTCATCCAATTTTCCCGCTCCGGCAGCCACATTTTCTTCGCGTTGCGTCATCCAGGTACTCAACACCATGTCGCCTGCTCCCCCCTTTGGTCTTGCTGGTTCAGCGGCAAGAGTCTTTGTTTCCACGGGCAGCTTGCCACGTTTCTTTTTCGAGTCTACGCCCTCTTTGACGACACGATGGACAGCCTTGACGGTCCCTCTAATGGTCCTCTTGACCTTTCTATTGAGCTTTTTTTGAGTCTCTTCATCTGGCATCACACGCCGGGCAGCTTTTAAGGTTTGCTTGAGTGTCTTTTGGGCGATGCTCCTCTTGCTCTTTCGGGGCCGCGCAGGATTCCCAATCGCGTCCTTTCTAGTTTTGTTTTCCTTCTCGCCGCGAATCGACTTGACGGCTTCCGCTACCTTCTTCCTTTCCGATTTGGTGCATTCGTTTGCCTTTTCCTTCTTTTCATCATCAGCCACAGCGCGATTACCCTCTCCCAAGCCGCCCAGTTTGGGCTCGTCTTCGGCATCCACTTCGTGCAACTTCAAGGCATCGAAGCACTTGTCGAAGCTTTCGCTATCGCTGTGCCCGAATTCGGACGAACCATCTGCCCTACTGAACGAGCTTTCGCTCCATTCCCTAGAGAAATTGGATAGCGTACCGCTGCAACTTGATCCAAGTCCGGCAGATGCGGCATCCGTCTCTGTGACCATTGCGGATTGACCGCCGTGTGTGCTATCTTCTACTGTGGAAATGTTCTTGCCTCTTGTACTGTCGCCGTGGTCGTCGGTTACCTCTGCCACTGCTGAGTTGACCTGCTCTTCATGTTTTCGATAGTCAACCAGATCGGCTACCAAGTCACGTGTTTTGAGGAACCATGACCTATCGTCTTGAACGATTGCTTCCTCATCTGCGCTTCCGTCTTGGATTGTAGCACTGACAACCTTCAGATCCCCGATCTCTCTGAATCCTCGCTTCAATGTCATTCTACCAGATTGTCCGGATCCTTTCTTGCTTTCCTGGTTTCTTAATATCTCGCTTACAGTAGTCTGGTACGAACCCATAGGCCCATCTCTCCCACTGTTTTGCCTATCGTACACCGAGATGAGTATGGGCCAGTCCAGGTTTCCACTGCACAGTTCATCCAAGCCAATTACACACTCTTCCCATACAGGACTTAAATTGTCAGCGACAGTATCCGAGTTGTACACAACTTGAAATGGAGAGACATTGCCAGCTCGAAAAGCCGAGATGGTGTACCAAGCATTCGTGGCATCATCCAGAAAGCCCTTGGGCAAGGGGACCAAATTAACAGCTCCAAGATTGAGAATCAGCATTTTTCGAGAGGGTTCCATGTATTGAATTGATTTCCCGCGCTTCAATGCTCCCTTTGGTGGCAAAGGAAATCTGGCTTCTTGTGTATCCTCGCTGTATCTCTGTGTTGCACTGATTTTTGTTGAAAACTCTGGCGGCCTTGGGATGCTTTTCTTGGTCGAGGTCGCTGATATCGTGGAAATCATAGAGGCAGCACAAGAAGGGAGCTCTGAATAGATGGTAGAAGAGGCCCAAGACTGTGTCTCTGTGATGGTATCGACATATTCTTCGACTGTAGTTGCTGGTTCAGGAGAAGAGTCCCCAAATTCTCCTTCTTCTATCCGTGCTTCCGCAACGACAATTCTGCCAGAACATCTGCCTGATTCCATCAGATTATATGAACGCGCATTCCCGGTTGTATCTTTGCTTCGTTTCAGCAATTCCGAAACTGTGGTTTCGAATGATCCTACTTGTGCAACATCTTCCCCATGTTCATCTTGATGGACGACTTCTATTTGAACCGGCCAGTCGAGATCGCCCTGGCATAACTTTTGACAGGCGATTTTGATTGGGGACCATTCTTGGTTTGAAGATTGCTCGAGAATCCTCCAGGATGGCCATGCTGATGCACTGGCGGGTTCCTCCAATGCACGGCTCGAAGTTAACACTGGTTGCCACACCTCTTGGGCGGCTGGTTGAAAAGCGCACACCTTGATGACTGTGCTTGTATTTCTGGTGAACATCGACCCAATGCTATTACTAATTTCTTCTCCTTTGAGACTCAGATGCAGAACCGAAGTTTCGGCGATGGGAGCCATGTTGGAATTTTTGTGGAATCAATCAATCAAATGTAGGTTTTGGTTCTTGGTTGTTGGGGGGACAGTAGTGTTTTGTGATCATGTATTTTAGTGCACAAAAACAACAGAAATGTGATGTCAGTCACGTGGTCACGGCCGGGTCGTCAGACGTGCGAGTCATTTAGTGTTGACATGTACGAGTAGTGAGTCTACCGAGCCAGTCGCGAAACGAAGAGCCATCTAACTAGTTTTCTGCACGAATTAAATTCCATTAAGTCTCTGAGTCGCTGTAGGGCACCAGTAGTGCCCAGGTTGACCAACCCAGTCGTGGACACGCAGGAGTGAATCCTACACCACAACAAACTTCACCTAGCAGACACTGCTGATGAAGAGCAAGCTGACTCTAGCACTACTTCACAACATTCCATACAGCAACATTTTGGATCATACCTTTGTGTTGTTCACAGTCTGTTGTAGTGGCCATTGCTCTGCACTGTGACTGCAGAAAGCTTTGATTCCCAGTGAGCGCATTTGTTCCCAACTGTTGATCTTCGACACCAACTGTCACTCCAACAATTTCGAATTGTTGATCTTTCACTCTGGCAGCTCCTCCACCACCTGCCAATGCCATGTGTGTAATAGGAAGCATGGGTTTAACAGCAGATGTGATGAAGAGGTTTCCAATGACCATTCCAATTTTGATAGGTGTGTCTCAACAATGATGGACCAAAGATGCATCAGACAAATGTTCCAAATCAAGGACAGAGCTAACAAAATCAAGCAACTAACAAAGTTTTCACTAAACACTGCTGCCATTGAATAAGTTGGCTGCAGCATTGCTTTTCATTTTTTTGGGGGATCCCCTGTGTTGAATCTGTGCAGTCTGTTTGCCCTTTTGGTCCAGCTCTCATTGTTCTGCGTTCAAGTTGTGGTTGCAAGAACCTGAGTTTGATTCCCGGTTAGCACAGCAATGCTGAATTGTTGATGCTGTGTGCTGACACCTACTCCAGTGTCCAGAGAGGAACAGAAACAAGTGCCTAATGGCAAGTTAGCACGGAGGCATCCGAAGGTCATTCCAAATGTGAAAATGGCAAGTTTGCAGAAAGTTCTAACTGCAATTGTCTCCTCCATTTTTGCTGGGAACCAACAACTTGCAAAAGACATTGTGCCACCAATTATTGACAACCAGCAGTGAAGGACTAACACATTTTTTATGTGTCCTCAAAAGTCATCTTTCAGTGCAAAACTTGGCGACAATGTCAATTTGTCTGGAACGAAAGCAATTGGTGCACAATCAGCGGCAAAATCATGACAGCCCCCAATTGTCCATGCTAACATCATTCTATTCATCTTTTTTGCAATGTCCACAGTTGTCATCTGAACAAGGACTTGATGAAGATTCATTCTGATTCTCAATGAGATCTTTTGTCTGAGATTCATCAACATTGCAGCCTGTCAACAGTTCATGATCTGATGGCAGAGAACAGTGCTGTGAATTTGGACGAAAACTGTCAATGACAGATCATGGTTCTAGATTCATTTTGGTTCACAGACTGTGTTTGTCCCTGCACTGATGAATGACTTCTTTTTATGAACAAAGTTGTTTTTGGTTCATTGTTTTGCAAAACAGCAGATGGTGGCAAGGAAAGCAAGATGTCCATCCAATGCAGCAATGTTTGAAGGAATGTTGAATTCAAAGTGTGAGACGATGAAACAGAGTTTGAATGACAACACACAACAGCCACCACCAGCTGTACCTCCATGTGCCATTAGGTGGCAGCAGCACCCACAGATCACCTACTGGCCAGTGCCAATTAGAGGAAGCATGTGATGACTAGCCAGCTAGCTAGCTAGTACGAGCTAGCTACAGTAGGCTGATTCATTGGGGCAAGTTTGCGCGACCATGTTTCGATTAGTTCGTGGATCCATTCCACAGAATTCTGGGTAAGAACTTCCACTACTTTCCTTTCATGTTTTTAATTTACGTTGCAGAAGATACTAGTACGATATCCCCTTCGCCATCACCCATCATCTATTTAGTTCATTCCTGCTGTCACGAGAAGACGAGCAGCACACAATTTCATCTAGCTTTCAAAGAACCGAGAACTTGACTTTTCCCCTTAATAAATCGACACGACACAACTGTGAATACCATCAAAGTAGATTATGATGGAGTTTTCATACGGAACCATCGCCCCTGGTGTAACCTTGCCAGACAACGACAGAATTTATGGTCGTGTCCACGCAGTCTCGCCACAAGGTGCGAACAATAATCTCTTTTCGCTTTCCAAGATTGCCTTCTTGATTACAACACCAATTTGTATGATTGGCATGATGTTGTTTTGGACTGTTCCTCGAGCAGTCCAAGATTTATATACCACAAATGACAAAACTTTGGAAGCCAACCTGTTGAGGCAGCCGTTATTACTGGCTTCCTCCATGCAGCATGCACGTCATCATTCTCATGAGGATCCTTCGAAAGAATCCGATAGCACTACTACTGACTTGGTTATCCTAAATGGCTTTGAGAACAATATCCAGTCCAAGGAAAACCCATCGGGTCAACTCCACTGGTACTGTGCCCCCGATTCCTGGAAAAACATTCCCTTCGACAAGCGAGAAGGACGAGATGGATCCTGGTCTCTGACAACAACAACGACGACCGCCACTACTCATGGCGAGGATTCAAAAATGCTGGTTCTCACACCACCCGCCAAAAAAGACTACTGGAGAAAAACCTTCTACGAACCCGTCTTGATCAAAGACGATGCTCCCTTTCTCTATGCGTCATTGAAGAGGACTACGACTACTATGGATGGTCCAAAACAAGACCAGTTTTATACCATGGAAACAAGTTTTGTCTTGACGGCGGTACGACAATTCGATCAAGCTGGTTTAATGATTCGCATCAGTCCCGAGTATTGGCTCAAGACGGGCATTGAAGTGGTCGATCATCACCCTCGTCTTTCCTGTGTTGTAACCAATCATGGGTACAGTGATTGGTCGACCCAATCCTGGTCCAATTACATGTTAGAAACAACAACAAGCACAGCACCTATGATCACCAATAATGATGCGATGCAACAAGAACAAATGGTAGCGGTTGTGGTTCCTTGTCAAATCCGAATTCATATTCGAGGAAGTAGTTTTGTAGTGGAAGCCAAAATGCCAGAAAGCAATAATACTCAATGGCAATTCATTCGGATTGCGCATTTGGGCCATCCTTCTGGTGGACATTATGAAAAAGTCGACGAGGATGGTACACTGAGAGATGACTCGCCTACAGGCAGAGATGAATTATGGGCCGGCATTTTTGCCGCATCACCCGAAGACCAACAAGGTGGACATGCCATCTTTTCCAAATTTGAAATACGACAAGGATCCCACTTTGAACACAACGCCAACGGAAATGGAGAGGATACATCCTAGAAAAGAATATATGGATGACGATTGTTTCTATCATAATTTATTGTAGTACTGTCTTTCTCCTTATTTAGACCTTGTGGATTGTTATTAGCTGCAGCCTAATAATTAATTCAGGTTGATGGCGACCGGCAAGTAATTACCACGTGCTAGCGACAGAAAGACCAATAAGAAGATGGGATGCCTGCCGCATCGACGGGCGAGCGTCTGCTTTGTATTGTAAATTGAAAAATGTGTTATTCTTTGTTGCAATTACGGGTGTATCTTCCCCTCTCGTGAGTTGCCCTACACCAATAATCGACTACATCTTCTTTTTAAAACTCGGGCGCTTTTGGCTCATTCTCATTGGGGCCTTTGACACCCTTGAGTCTCGGCAAGTAGCGTTTGAAAAAGGTGACTGGATTGACGACGGTTCGAACCATGGGTCTGTAATTGGTGGTGACCTTTTTTCGTAGCGCCCGATCCGCACTCACCACATTGACGCGATGCTTGCGTTTCTTGACGGGGTCTTGCTGGAGTTTGGAAATTTCCTCTTGAATATAATCGTCACTGATCATGCCTTGACCCAAACAAACCGTTTTGAGATTTCCCAGCGTCTCTATAGAAGTTTCCACGCTGCCATCCCGTTTTCCATCAAAGACCAAAATCAATTCTTCTGCCAATGGAACATCGGAAAGGACTCCGACCAGAGCATCCTTATCTTTGACGGTCTTTCCATGCGCCAGAAAATTGTTGCCGTCAATAAACCAATGAGTGGGTTTCCTGCCTCCCACGGCCAGGAGCAGGGGTTGCAATAATGCGAATAATTTCATTGTTAATATAAAGAGGTATAGTGGCTTTGGATGTACCTAAAAACGTTCTAGATAGTTGTACGAAGATTTTGGTTGCTGTGGTGATTATGTATGACTGTGTTTCAAACCAACAAACGGAATGGAATCAACGAATTCGAAATAGCGAAAGATATTTATTGGTCGTTGGCATATCTTTGATGGCTCCGATGATATCGTTTGAAAAATCAGTCCGTGCATGAACCGTGACAGCTTTTTCCCATTAGACACACACATGTTCAAAGATCTTGTCCTTTGGACACACACTTGTTCAAGTGACACCTCCAGATGACGAATTTTCGAATTTGCGCCGGGGGTGCTCAAAGGTATCATATTTTCAAAGGCCACGTACGAGTATCTTAGGAGTGAATCAGCAAAACAATGAAGAAGTACACGAAAACTAAAGAGAAGACACTCTGATGGGCCATACGTGTCCGGCAACCAGCTACCAATACCAGCGTCAATGATAGCAGTCAGCTAACTTCCGCTCCAGCATTTAATTTGTCAACGAAATCAACTTGTGTTTTATCATAATTCTTTTCACAGTAACAATAAACGCAATTCTTTGAGTAAATTATAAAAAAAGACAATCCACCATGAAATTCCTTCTTGCGACCTCCCTCCTCGTCACCGGCAGCCAGGCCTTTATGGCTCCCGCTAAAACTGTCTCCAAAATGAATCAACGACAAATGAACAATAACGGGTTAAACATGGCAGCTCAAAACGACGAAGTTGCCAAACTGTTGGAAGCGGCTGCCAAAGCTCGTGCCGATGCCGACCGATTGTCCGCGGTATGTTTTGCAAAAATTATATATATTTATGTTTTCATTTCTTTTTTTTCATCCTAAATTTTGATTTTGGAGTGGCTCACCATAATTTTTATTTTATCGAAATTCTCTTTGATTTCATTTATCAGGAACTTGGAAAAGATCCCGTGGCCACGGCCATCAAAAAGAAGACCGCGGCTCCCCCCAAAATTGTCAAGTTACCAAAGGAGGAATTGCAAGCGCGTCTTCAAAATGTCCCCTTTAATGCCAATGGAATGGAAGCTCAAAACAAAGAATTAGCCAGTTTGCGAGAGGAAGGAGCGGTTTCGCTATTTAAATCTGCCAATTTACGTACCTATCCTGTGAGCTTGGACATGTTGAAACAACGCACTTCCTTGTCCTTGGAGAGTTTTGGCTTTGGCAATGCCTCGGGAGAAAAGGTATCCATGGACGATTTCAAAAATGGGACCCTTATTGTGGTCGGTGCTTCCACGGTGTTGGGCATCATGTCCTTGGCCTTTTTGCCTCCCAACATTGGTGCTACACTGTGTTATGCCTTTGCTTTGATTCCCATTTTGTATTTGGGCATTGGATCGGTGGCTCCGGCGGCCATTGCCACAGTGATTGATGGTTTCAAATACGGTTGGGACTCCGCCGCCGACGACAGAACCAGTGAAGCGGACCGCGTGGCACGCCATGAAGCAGCGCATTTCATGTGTGGATACATGTGTGGTCTGCCCATTGTCGATTACAATTTGTTGGACGGTGGAATTCCGTGTGTGGAATTTTCCGCCGGTGCGGGTCAACGATTCAGCAAGGAGGAAGTGGCTGCCTTGAGTATTACGGCAATGGCGGGTTTGGTCGCCGAGGGAATGGAATTTGGTGATGTGAAAGGAGCCCAACAGGATTTGATGGAATTGGAACAAATTTTCCGAAAAGCCGATGATTTCATTGGTGCTCAAGCGCAACAGGATTTGACGCGATGGGGAGCGCTGACATCCTACTTGATGCTCAGAGACAACAAGGACAAATTGGAACAAATTGTCGAGGCATTCAAGCAACAAAAGGATGTGGCCGAATGTGTTGCCATTTTGGAGAGCTAAGAACTGAAGTATTTTCGTTATGGTTCTGGTCCGAGATTTGTCACCCACGGTCGCGTAAATTACTAGCCAATTGTATATTTATTATTTTCAGTTTTTTATGGGTGGGTGACTGGTGTTGAGAAAGGTCTCGTGGAGAGGAACCGTCGAACATCTAAGGGCGGTTACAATTTTGCGGCCATCTTGTTCCCAAGTGAGTTAGAATCAAAAGGACACCAGGAGCTTCGCTGTCGGTGCCGCATTCTTTGCTGATTGGCTCACTATATATCTGCCCTACTGGCATCCAACCTACAAATAGAGAGAGCCAATCTTATAGACGAGCTGGCTAACAAGTGCGGTATTGTACATAGCTCTTTTGATGCCGGCGCCAGTAGCTACGAGTAACTGTGCGTTGCTTGCTCCAGGGCTGCTGTTTTGAATTTATGTTTCCTTGGAGCAGAGCTTCGTTTGTGTCACAGTAACAAACATTATCTCGAAGGATATCCCACGCCGTCCTGGCTTTCCTTCAAAAAACCCACCACCGTACATTGCCCGAGTCAGAACGAACCTTGTGTATAGGTTGCTTGCTAGCCTGAAGTGATAGCTAGTTGGTTTCCATGTGATACTCGGATCGGCTGGCTTGGTATTTTTGGCTTGAGACAGAGAGGGACGGTAGGAGGACACTCGCGAGTGGATAGGAAGTCTGCACACAAAAATTGCTAGTGATCGGTGGAAACCATCACTAAAGTGCCAACACTTGGTGCTGCAATGACAGCCTTGCATCGAATCGTGGTCGGCTCCGCAAACCAAGTTTCGAAGAGCGAGATCCACAGTTCAAAGAGGCTGACAATGACGATCCTTCGTAAAGCATCAGAGGGTGGCGGCTCGCCAGAGACTTAGCAACAGCCCAAGCACCCCATGCCAGCCACATCTCAAAAGATCGCTCAAAGTAATTTGTGGCTAATTGTGTCTTGACAGCCCTTGTTTGGATGAACTGAAAGCAAAGATAGTTGGCGAGTGCGCCGTCCTGAACAATCCCACTACGTGTTGCGGAAACTATCGCGTTGTCATACAGCTGGAATATTTCTTCTTCTTTTCCTCTCATCTTTTTGTCTGGTGTGGCAGCAGCCATCATCTCGGCTTCAAGGAGCTGCAACTTATGAACCAAATTGATTGCACCTTGCTTTACAAGCATGCGAAAGAAACGAAGTTCTTTCATCGCTTTCGTCTTGTGTTTTAACTTATGTGTCAATTTGTAATTGCTTATAGCGATCAACCGGAAAAAGAATCTTCGAGAGAGGAACCAGAAACTGCTCTTCATTATTCCTGGATCCGCATCAGTAAGAGCCTCAGCAAACTGCAGAAAGATAATTAAACTGAGAATGCATCCATGCGTGCAAAACCTTCAATGCACTATGTCATACGTCTTACCTCGGTTGCCTTCGGTAGATCGCCTACGTAGAAGGCAAGTTGCATATTGTAGGATTGAATCGATTGCTTCCCCGCCTCTTTGCCGCCATTCAGGGCCCGCATACGTGCCAAGACATCGCCTCCCTCAATGCATAAAGGATTCTTTGACCTTCCAGTCATATTTAATACTTGACGTAAAATCGATTGGGATTGAGCAGTCGCGTGAGGAGGCGCATGGGGAAACGGAACCGCCCAACGAATGCAATACTTACCACATTGCCAGAGCGGAGCTACTATGCAGAAGTAGGGTATTTGATTGTACTCCACGTACTGTGTCGAGAATTTCTCGATGTCCTCTAGAAGAGGCTCCAGCGCAAGCCCGGAGTAGAAATAGTTGATCAAATAACCAACAGAGTTTTGGAAAGCACGCCCCACCTCTCCACAGTTCATGCTTACCTCGTTGGCTTTGATGTATAGGTCCAAGCACTGCGGTATCGGCTCTAACCACCACTTGCTACCAATTGCAAGCATATGATAGGCCTGAACAGCGTTTCCATTTGCCCCTCCGAGTCGTTTTTCAGTTAGGTCTTCGGCGAGGCGACCCAAACGATATGCCGTCTTGATGTCATGGCTATTACCTGCCAGGAACATCGCAGCCAAAGCAAATCCCTCGGGAGAGTTATGCGAGATTCCATGCTTCAGAATAATTTGAATCATTCTGCAGACAATAAACAAACACAGTGGTACAGTATCGCTGATTGGTAGCACCATATAGGCCATGATAGAAACGGCTGCTTCCTTGTCGCCGTTGGTCATTAGCGGAAGGGACATTACGTCAGCGTCGGAGATTTTCTTCAGCTTACGTTTCATCTTTGTGTACTCCATTTGGCAATGGAGATGGCTAGGACTCCTTGGTATCCTTTCTCCAAGCTTTGCCAACACGTCGATGCAAAACGTCACCAGCCTGTCTTCATCGTGACTTGCGTATTGGCCCTGCACCAAGACGGAAAGAGCTCGAAGTTTGTCCTTGGTAGTGACAGCATTGTCAACTACCAGTTGGGCCGCTTTCATGCTTTCTTCAATCCTTCCAGCACAAAATAAAGTCTGAGAATACAAGTCATAAAGCTTTATGGCCAGTTTGCAAGCCCCATCCAGCGACGTCCATCCATAGTCGATGTCCTCGTCCTCTGTTGCCGAGCTGTTGCAACCAGGTCCACTGCCATCACCGAAGCAACCCAAGGCCAAAAGTCCGGTTTCAAGGTAGCTCGTGGCGGGTACAAAGGAAGACAATTTACTTGCCCTTTGTGCCGCCTTGAGATTCCATTTGGCCAGTTTGACTCTCATAGTAGTAGCTGCCTCCTTGCCTGTCTCTGCGAGACAGCTTTCGGAGCCATCATTGACGAGATCGATCGCAGCAAAGAAAATGGCATCCTCTTCCTGTAGCAACGATGCAGTCTCTGCTTGTTCCAGCAATGCTGTCCCAATGTTCCAGAACCATCGGTGCAAAATTTCGGGATCCTCTGGTAAAATACCATATGACGCCAATCGAATAATGTCGTGCGAAAACTTGTAGGCGTGCGCATTGATTTGCACTAGGAACTCTCCGCGACATGCCAGTGCCAAACACTCATCCACGGATTCTTCCTTATAGGAGCCCTGATCGTTCATGAGTGTGGCAGCGATTCTGAGTGCTCGGATATCAAAATAGGTCCCAAAAAAAGCCGCAATGCTCAAAGTAGTTTGGACGTCCAGTGGAAGTTTGTGAATCCGCCGTGCCAGTGTTTGTACGACACCTTCGTCGGTAAAGGAGGAACGTTTTTTGATGATTTCGACATCCTCCCAAGTCCACTGCAGGGTGTTCCACTGATACATCAACATTTCATTTTCTCGGAGTGTTTCCAGATATTGTTTGATAAAAAAGGGGTTGCCACCTGTAAATTGTAGAACTGTAGCGGCCAAAGGGGCCACGCGATCCGGGGACTGCTTGGTCGCTTCGGCTAGAATCTCTTGGATTTGAGATTCCTTCAAATTTTCCAAAGAAATGGTTTGACACAATGGGTTGGTTGTTTCCGTTTCAGAGATGGTCGTCAAAGCTGTTTCTTCTGGAGCAATGTTGTCTTCCTCAGTAGTGTTATCTGAATCCGTGCCAGATTTGTTATTGTCAGCAAGTTCTTTTTCTTGCAGTTTGCTCATCCAAGTTTCAAAATTTGGATTTACAGTGTCATCCTTGACCCGAAAGGTGGCCACCACCAATAATTTATCAAGCTTGGAATCTGCCAAGACGGCACTCAAAAGTTCCAATGCTTCATCTGACGCCCAATGCACATCATCTAGAACCAAAATGACGGGTATCACCGAGGATACAGCTCGTAGAAACGTCCGCAGAGTCGTGGACAAGATCAACCAGTTATCTTTGGACAGCTTGATACTCCTACTGGAGTCGTCACTGCTCATAGAACTCTCCTCCACATCTGGCACATCCTTGTCTTCTTCTTCTTCTTCATCCTCTTCCATGGACAAGTGACGACGAGACGTGGCATCCATGACATTACGGTTTGGTTTGGGGTCACTGTAACTGTCACTGGCAAAGGCCGTCAAGACTTGTCCCTGTTTGGTAGACAAGGCCTTTCGAACCGCTTCTCGACACGGCATGTTACTGCTCTCGGCACACGACGCCACCAAATCGGCAAACAAGGCCCTCAAAGCTTCACAAACACCACCACTGCTACTACTTGACTGGTGGAGGGAGGGATCAAACTTGGTCTTGGCACTCACAAACGACGATGATCGAGTACTGGTAGAAGAAGTGTGGGATGCTTGTGGCAAGGAATTTGCCACCAGCGTCGATTTGCCCGTACCACCCACTCCTCCTACCAATACCACCTGCTTGGCATGCATGCCATCTCTAACGGCCTGCCATACTGCTTGAATCGTCTTTTCTTCCTCATAACGACGAAGAAGGGGAACGACTAGTTTGGGTTCGTCGTCCTCGGCTGCCTTTTCTTGTTCATGTGCACACATGATGGCGCATCAATAATGGAGATTAAAAGAAAAAGAAATGAAGCAAGAATAAGAGGGACAAAACCCGTAAATCTACAACATCACTTCTGCCTCGGACTCTCGATAAAACTGGCTACTCAACTCTTTGCTATTGTAATAGAGGACTTTTCGAGGCTTGGAGAATCCATATGATGTGCTGTGCTGGCGGACTCTTCGTGTCTTGATCTCGAGATGCCGGTGGCTGGTGGCTGGATTTGGTTTATGCTGATTGTGTCCACGTTGTGGAGTGTTAAAAAAATAAAGGACGAGATTCTTTTGGGTTCAGGACCTCGCCGATGATGACGTGTATGAGTAACCTTATCAAACAATCCACGACAAACCCACGTCAGCAAGATAACTGTCCTCATGGCTACTAATGCTTCAACATGTTACATACCAAATACAGTATCCATTTTACTCAATTTAGGTTCTGGTGATATGCCACGACCGAAACCGCAACCTGATTTCTATTGTGCTAGCTAGTGGTTGGTGGCAGGCAGGGTGGCTTAAGTGCTGTACTAGTAGTACCACACACTGTGTGCATGGTCTATAAACCACGGTGTGCTGAAGATTTACTCGTGATTGAATTTTTCATACTGTAATACGTGTTAATTTAGTGACGTCATAGAAGTCGTACTGAGTGCCGGTTGTTAATCAGTTATCACGCGCGTTATAATGATACTGTACAAAATAACGCCCGTTTATATCGCGCGGGATATCTGATTAATAACCGGCACTCAAATGCGTGTCACAAGGACATAATCTATGTCACTGCGACATTTTTAATTTCAATCCCGCAACTGCACATGAATATCGCATCTCTGTGTTAGCGGAGAACTACTAGCTAGTAGCTAGATAGCTAGATAGAACTGGAGCAGCAGAAATAGTCGACTCACTGGTCCGATACAGCTGGTACGTCGTACTGTATGTACTATTAGTAGCAGTAGGTCATACTTCGTACTGTACAGTACCGGCATGCATTTCAACAGGAATTTATGCATCTCACTGCATCACGGGCAACTTATCACCTCACTCCACTTGCAGAGGCGAAAATGTCGAAACTGTGATCGAGGATTGATAGACGCAGACTGTCCCATCGAATCTTCATCCTGTCTTTCTCTCTACCAGCTAGAGTACTGGAGTAGGGTAGACGGAACAGGAAGGAAGAATAGATTCATTCCCCATGTAGCTAGCTAGCTACGGTAGGCGCCCCTCTGTGCACGAGGACGTCGAAACATGCAGGCACTCCGTTACAATTGAGGTTTGGGATCCATGACAGAGAAGATGTCCACCTGATTGTCTTTGGGATCAAATGTTTTCTATTCACTAGACAAACCTTACGAATTCCAATACAGTACGTTTTAAACTAGAAAGCAAAGAATGATATATAACTAATTTAATACATATGCAGACATACTTTAGGCATGAGCACAATAGGTTCTTTCACTCATGCAGCAGGGCAGGGCAGGGCAGGCCATCATAGACGCGTTCTATGTTTGGTATTCTTCACTTCATTCTGCGGCAAAGACTTGCGCAAATTGTTTGTAATTTTCATGTCGCGAAGGATGAATGGCAAAGACGACCGTCCGGAAGCGACCTGCCAAGGGGTCCGAGGCGAGGACTTCGCGGAAGCACGTGGCAATTTGATGGGGATCATTGCCATGAACCCCGCATCCAAAGGCACACAAGACGAGGTCGGTGCATCCTTGTTCGGCAAATATGCTCAAGGCCCGAAAAATACGATCGTGCATGGCGGATTGAATCGTCATGGTCTCGTACGGACCCGACGATCCCGGTTGTTGAGCTTTGGGAACGGGATGTTCCTCCCGACTGCTCTCGTCGTCTTCCATGATTCCGGTAGCCGTGACACTGGTGGGCGAGGAGGGAGCTGCCGCTGCCTTTGGTTTGGGCGCCGATTTGCCCAAGGCAAAGGCATTGGGTGCCGGGATGGACACGAACGAGTAAGTCTCGTAG
>ENA-ORBV01006487-ORBV01006487.1-microbial-mat-metagenome-genome-assembly--contig:-NODE-6487-length-20614-cov-19.342114_pt1 | contig 20614 bp, 20 predicted proteins | sample MGYA00237777_ERZ505514 | MGnify/ENA primary metagenome ERZ505514 (study PRJEB26160, sample SAMN06269048) | microbial mat metagenome | isolation source: Oligotrophic lake microbial mat | place... | reverse complement strand
GAACGGATCAACGCTTTGCTCGGCACACACCCGAAGTTGAGGCAGTCTCCGCCCAAGAGCCGGCGTTCGATGAGGGCAACCTTGGCGCCCATGCCTGCTGCCCCGGCCGCGGTGACAAGACCGGCGGTGCCGCCACCGATCACAACCATGTTGTACCTGCCGGAGGGAGTGGGGTTCGTCCACACCGGTGGATGCACCGCGTTGAGCAGCGCTGAGTTGTATTCGTCGAGCGGCTGGAGGTCCCGCAAGAGGTGCGGATCAATCCCGGTTGGACTGGCGGCCGAGGTGGAGGATGTCGAAGGCTGCATGAATGGTGTGCCGTTCTGAGATGGTCCGCGAGCGGTCGCCGGATGGGCTTCGGTGCCCGTCGGGTTCGCAGACGAGTCGTTCGTTCTGAGTGCCATATGGATGACTCGCCTTCACTGTGAATCCGCGAGCCCACGGTTGGCAATGCTGTTGAGTTTCCAGCTGTATTCGAGGAAGGTCACACGGGGCTCTTTGCCCGCGTTGATCAGACGGACGAGTTCGGGGGAGTATTGAGCAGCGAAGGCGGTGACGGACGAAGCCTTTTGCGTGAAGTCGCCACCATACCAGTCGTACAGCGCCGTGAGGGCCACCTCGCCCTTGGCCTCGTTCAACCGGAACCAGCGTGGATGCGTGTGCACGTATCTGGTCTGATCGGTCAGCTGTTCTTCGAGTCGGGCACCGGTGTACGCGTCCGCCCGCAATGGCGGGCAACCCACCGCCGCGCACACGAGCGAGAAGTGGACCCGCGGCTCTGCGAACTTGGGGCGGATCAACTCGTGCTCGATCTGGTTGAGGCTGTAGGTGCCGCCGGCAAATGCCCACCGCTTCGCGTCCCATCGCTGGTCGCTCGCAATGTCCTTGATGGAGTCGATCGGGTAGTGGTCGAGAATGAGCCGGAGCGTGAAGGCGTTGTAGGCGTTGATGAGGAAGGCCAAGCGTTCGTCGCGACCGAGCGTCTCCACGTCCGCCTTACCGATGGTGGTGATGTACGCGTCGAGCGCCGCAGCGTCCTTCTTGAGACCGTCATAGTCCACGAACCCGCCCTCGGTGACGTGCTTGTGCAGCAGCGTGTCGAACGCCGAATGATCGAACTTGACGCTGTCGGGGCTGTTTGCGTACGCCTCATGGAGCGTTGCCTTGGGCGGGCCGAACATGCTCCCGAGCCGCCCCTTGTTCAACTCGGCGCACGCCGCGAGCACCACGAGCACGCCAGCCGCAACGATGAGTTTGCCGATGGACTTTGTGGCGGGTGCCGTCTCGCCATTGGCCGCGGGTTGGGGAGGTTCGGGATTTTTCAACGCGGACTCCTTCAGCGCCTTGCGGGCCAGGCGTGTCACGTACACGCTCACGACGATGGTGGCGAGCAGCCCAGCGCCCAGCAGCACGTACTGCCACGGGTTCTTTCCGCCTCCGCCCGCCGCCGCTGTCTTCCCGACGAAGCCCAGGTACACGAACAGGAACGTCCCCGGCATCATGGCGATCCAACTCGCCAGGAGGTACGGCCAGAAGCGAACCGGCGTCAGGCCGTAGAGGTAGTTGCCCAGCGAGAACGGCACGGCGGGCGACAGCCGCAGTAGCGCAATGATCTTCCACCCGCCCTGCGCGATGGCCTTATCGATAGCGCCGAAGGTGCGGTTGCTCTCGGCCATCTTCCGAACCTTATCGCGGGCCAGGTAGCGGGCGATAAGGAACGATGCTCCCGCCGCAAGCGTGGACGAGACCGACACCGTGGCAAAGCCCCCGGCCAGCCCGAAGATCGCCCCCGCCGCGAGCGTGAGCGCCGAGCCGGGCACAAAGAGCACCGCGGCAACGAAGTACGCGAGGCCGAACACCACTGGCCCCCAGGGACCGAGCGTCGCCACCTGCTTCTGTACGAGGTCGAGCAGTTGGCCCGTCGGCAGAGCGCGGAGAACAACCAGCACGCTCGCGGCGATGACCAGCCACGCGACGACCCGCAGAACAGTACGGGCGACCGGCCGGTGCGGCACAATCGCTTCGGTTGCGGGCGTGTCGCGTTCGGGCCCGGGGTGGGGCGGAGTGGTTGCGGTCCCGTGCATCGGTATGACATCCGTCGAGGAGTGGATCATGGCAAAGAAGGGAATAGCCCGAGAGCCGGGACTATTCCACCAAGGGGCCTACCCAGGGGTGCGGAGCGGGCGCATGGGCGAACGGCGTTGCGGTTGCTTGGGATGAATTTGGGATGAAACCCACGCTCACCAAAATGGGGAACCAATTTCACCGGGGCCCGTACGGCACAGTCACAATCTTGTCATGCGCCCCCAAACTGAATTCGAGAACGTGGCCTTGGCAGAGCTTGACCCGACGTACCAGTATGCGCGGTGTCTCACCGGGGATGCGGTCGCGGCGGAAGCGCTCGTCGAGAGAGTATTTACGCGGGCGTGTGCCCCCGAATTCATCGCCCGATTTAGCACCGGCGGCGTGGACGCACGGGCATGGCTCATCGCTCAGGCACGGGATATCTACTTCGAGCACTCCGGCGATGCGCAAGCGGGCTTGACCGCCGAACCGTTGGCCCCGGAGCGCAGCCCGTCAACGGTGGCCGATTTCGCTGAGGCACCGACCGCTTCCGAATGCGAAGGGATCGAGCGGGCGATAGCGGCGGGCGGGGGGGCGGGAGCGGGGGAAGGCAAGATGCTCGTGCGCCGGGCTCTCGATCGTTTGAGCGCCGAGTCGCGAGATGTGCTCTGGCTCTGGGCTGTCGAGGGACTTGCGCACGAGGCGATCGCCCAGGCCTTGAACGTGCCAATCGCCACGGCGACGGACAGGCTCTACCGGGCTCGAGGGCAGATTGAGCAGCTGCTCGGCGGAACAGACCCCGGAATGCCACACCGGTCTCCTTGAGAATCCACCAATGACCAAGTAGACCCTCCGCTTCCGCACTCTTCACTGTGACCGGGTTCTCGGCGGGCCATCGACCGGGCCCGGTCGGATTCCTGCGAGGTCGGGGAAACGCAAAGTCTTGCTCAGCCGGTCGGGGTGTACAGCGGCGGCGTCGCAGGGCCCTCCGCCGCCGAATCGCCCGGCGTCCAGGTCGCATCACGGTTGAGACCGAGCTCTTGCTGTACTTGTGGCGAGGAGCCCTCTCGCGGCCTCCCGGCCCTCATCCGCAGGTCTCGCCACTTAAGTTTGAGGTCGGCGATGCGATGCGACGGCTGATCGTGATCGAAGGCCCGATGCTTGCCCGGAGGGATGGTGCCCTTGGCGCGGACGTGCGCCGCAACCCGATCCACCCAGCCGTCGAACGCGCTCATCACGCCCGGCTCCCGGATCATGTCCTCGGTCTGGTTGTCGCTGTACTTCAAGCCCAAGCCGGACTCTTCGTAGTGCCAGAGCGGATCGGGCACCTCGATTCCCCCATAGCGGCATTGCCAGACCAGCGGGGCATACGCGTCTCGCATCTCGCGAAACGGCTCGTGGTCCGGATCGAAGTAGTCGGGATGTCGCAGGATCTTGGGACGTCCAGCCGGATCCATCTCGTCGCCGCCGCCATCGCCGTAGCAGAAGAACGCGGCTGAGCGTCCTTCAAGGTGGTTTACGCTGAGCTCGGCCCACTCGGGAGTGTGCTCGAGCGCCATCGCCTTCTCCGGATCCTTATGGTCGATAAGCTCCTCACGCGGGTTCCCGCCGTTCATGCAGACCAGACGATCAAACAGGAGTTTGAGGTTGCTCGTCGGCCCATACCAGTTGACCGGACCGATGATCGCCCATGCGTCGGCCAGGTCCAGTCGAGCGTACAAATCCAGGTCCCAGAGGAGATCGGGCTCCTTCTGGTTGCCCTTCTCGTAGCAGTTGCAGGGCCAGCAGCAGAGCGCCATGCTGGTAGAAACACACGCGTTGCAGCTCCGTATCTGCGCACGTGCATACACATTCCCGAGGTCCTCGATGTCGATCTCCCACTCCTGAGGGAGCCGATCCGCCATGCGCAGCATCAGTGCCCGCGCCTTGGAATCGACGCCGGGACAGTTGTACTGCCGACGATTCGACCCTGAGATGACCAGCACGCGGACCGGTCGCTGGGTATGTGGAAGACGACCGTTGGCGTTGTTGGGTTTCATGGCGTTGCTCCGGCGAGCGCCCCACCGCACGACGAACCGCAACCTGCGGTGCAGCCGAAGCAGTGCTCGCCCGTGGCGATCAATCGAGTTCGTATCGCGGCCAGCGCGCCCGGCGCGAGTAGGTCGCGGATGTGTGTGGGGGGACGGGGTGAGTCGGCGGTATCCGCGTTCACGCCCATCTTGAGCGCGTAGTTGAAGTCGCAGTCGTGCAGCGTGCCGTCATAGCTCACATGGACCTGGTGGCGGCACATGAGCGGCTCGATGGTCGCGGGGTTGAAGGCATCCATGAGTTTCTGCTTGTAGGCTCCGCCTTTGCCGCTTCGTTCGAGGTCTTGCTGGAAGCGGCCGATGGGCATGTTGGTGATCGTGTACAGCCGCGTGAAGCGCAGGCCGAACTGGCGGGCGAGTTCGCGGCGGTAGTCGGCCTCCAGCATGGCCTGCGGCGGCGGGAGCGACGGGCCGCCGGGGTTGTAGACCAGGTCCAGCGGCAGGCCGGGGTCGATGCCGAAGCCGACGGCGTTGAGCCGCTTGATGACCTCGACGCTCTCGGCGTAGACGTGCCGCCCGCGCTGCTTGTCCACGTTCACTTGGAGATAGCACGGGAGCGACGCGACCAGATGAACGCGCTGCGCGGCGAAGAACTCGGGCAGGTCCTCGTAGCCCTTCTCCAAGGCAATCGTCAGGTTGGTCCGAACGATCACCTCGTGCCCCTGCACCCTGGCCGCCGCGACGAAGCGGCGGAATTGCGGGTTCATCTCGGGCGCGCCGCCTGTGATGTCAATGGTCTCTGCACCCGCAAGCCGGGCGGCCTCCAGCACCATCGCCATCGTCTCCCAGTTCATCTCCTCGGTTCGCTTGGGGCCGCTCTCGACGTGGCAGTGGTGGCACGCGAGGTTGCACCGCAGGCCCACGTTCACCTGGACCGTGCGGATGTCTGCCGCCCGCAGCGGATGCCTTGTCGCGGATTCGACGGCGCGGTCGAAGGCGTTGGGCTCCCACGCGCTATTGCCATTGAGCGTCAGCATGATCGGGTCGCCGTTCGGCTGCGCGTCGGAGGCGCAACACGAGGACTGGCCGGGACGTGAGGCGGGGTTGGGGGAGCCGGGAACGAACATCAAGAGGAACTCCAAGCGTAGTTACTGGCCGATCGCCGCGGTGAGGGCGGGCGCGTGCGTGAAAAGGTAGTAGAGGCCCGCGCCGAGCACACCGCCCAGCGGGAGCGTGGTGAGCCAGGCGCTCCCGATCTTGCCGACAGTGGCCCACTGGGGCTTACCACCGGCGACGCCAATGCCGAAGATCGACCCGACCGAGACGTGGGTGGTGGAGACGGGTACGCCGATCCGCGAAGCGCCGATGACCAAGAGGGCCGTGACGAGGTTGCCCGTGAGGCCCTGGCCGGGGTTGAGCGCGGTGATACCCTTGCTCATGGTTTCGGCCACCTTGCGGGCCTGGATCACGCCGCCGATGGCCATCGCCGCGGCCACGATCGCGAGTTTCCAGCCGTCGATCGCACCGCCGACCATGAGCAAGGCCGCGATCTTGGGCGTGTCGTTGACGGCGCGGGCAAAGCAGACCGCGCCCGCACTGGCGTAGTGAACGGTCTCGACGGCGGCCTGCGCGTTGATGCCCACGAGCGTGCCCGAGTAGCGCTCGACACACTCCGATGTCTCACCCACCGTCACGCTCAAGCGGCCCGCCGATGAGCCATGCAGTGCCTGCGAGTCCGGCACGTGTCCCCCGATCGACAGCGCGACCGACGCGAGCACGGGGACGGGCGTCCGCTCGGGCCCAACGCACACGCAGGTCTGGCGTGTCACGCCCATCGCGATCCTGAGCCTGCGGAGCACGAGATACGACCCGGCCGCGAGCACGACCGCCAACACCGGGCTGACCAGGAGGGGCAGGAAGAAACTCGACCAGAGCTTGGCGAACGGGATCGCGGCGACACTTCCGCCGCTGACCACCAGTGCAATGCCCGTCAGCGCGCCTGTGAGCGCGTGCGTGGTCGAGGTGGGCATGCCGAGGATCGTCGCGAGCAGGACCGTCGCCGCCCCGGCCGCTCCAACCGAGACCAGGAGCGCCGAACTGCTGGCGACCTCCGCGGGCACGAGCCCGTTGCCGGTGAACTGTTTGGCCAGCGAGGCCGCGAGCATGACGGATACGAGGCTGCCAGCGATGGTGGTCGCCGTCGCCCACAGGCGGGCGCGGTTGAATGTGGCCGCGCCGCTGCCGTAGAGCGTCGCGACACCCTTGAAGTTGTCGTTGGCCCCGTTGCTGTAGGCCAGCCAGAGCACCGCGATGATGAGAGCGAACGTCATGGAGTCTCCAGAGAGGCTGGACAGGGCGTGCCCGTGGACACGGGTGGTTCAGGGCGCCGTTCAGGAGCACGAGCCGTCGGTGCAGCACCCCTCGCCCGCCCCCCCGTTTGCCTCGCGCGTCTCGCGGTACTCCAACCCCTTCGTCTGCCGCGGGTCGCGGAGCGATTGCTTCTGGCACGCGAACGGCTTGGCTTCCTCCGTTGCAATCGGCGTGCGGGGCTCGATGCCCACGACCTGCCCGCCCCCCCCGCCGTACGGCCCCCGCTCGCTGGTCATGAGTTGATACGTCTTGTCGCACACGGCCATCCGCTCGCCGCGAACAAACGTGTGCCCATCGTCGTCCACGACCTTCTTCCACGGCCCCTTGTACATGACCGCCTGGTTGTGCTCGAAGCACGGCCCTTGCTTGCCCTTGTACGCCCGCACGGTCATCGAGCGAAACTCGATCCCCTCGACGATTTGCCACGGTTCGGCGGTCCGCTCCAGGATTTCGATGCCGTGAAACCCGGCCCTCTCAAAGCGTTCGAGGAACTCGTCCTCGCGGAACGCGCCCGAGATGCAGCCGCTCCACAGGTGCGGGTCGTTGCGCATGGATTCCGGCGGCGTCTCGTCGCACACGATGTCTGAGATCACGGCCCGCCCGCCCTTCTTGAGCACGCGGAAGATTTCGTCGAAGAGTTGCCCCTTCTCCGCAGTGCCCACGAGGTTGAGCACGCAGTTGGAGACGACGACATCCGCAAAGTCGCTGGGCACCGCCGGGGCCGCGGCACGGATACGCCGCTTCTCGGCTTCGAGCGCATCGGCGGCTTCCAGTGTTGTGACCGGATGCTGGGCCAGCCACGCGGCCAGCGCGTCGAGGTCCAGCCCCATGTCCTGGATGCGGGCCTTGACGAAGCGGGTGTTGGACCATCCGATCTTGCCCGCCATCTCGACCTGGTACTTGCGGGCCAGCGCGAGCATCGGGTCGTTGAAGTCCACACCGACAACCACTCCGCCCGGTCCGACCTTCTTGGAGATCATGTAGCAGACCTTGCCGCCCCCCGAGCCGAGATCGACGACGGCCTCGCCCTCGCCAACGTACTTGCTCGGGTCGCCGCAGCCGTAATCCTTCTCGATGATCTCCTGTGGCAGCATCGCCAGCAGGGCCTTGTCGTAGTTGATGGTCGGGCAGCACAGGGCGGACTCGGCGGCGCGTGAGGCATCGGCATAGCGCCCGAGCACGGCGGATTCCAAGTCGCCCACGCTGCGGGGTGGGGAAGCGGAGAGTTTCGTCGCAGCGGCCGAGCCGTTGCCGTGGGCCGCGGTGCTTGCTTTGCCGTTCAGGGAAGCTGTGGTCATTGGTCGTCTGCTCCGAATCGCGGTCGGGTTGGTGGCTGCGCCGGTGGTCCATCCGTCGGGCGCGGCCGATGCCCGCCCGCACACGCGAGCTTGCTCTAAAGGAATAGGAAGGGGGTCCTCTCTATTCCCTGCTTCACAGGCAGGCCGCCCAGCCGCCGCCCTCCGAGTACCGTTTCCGGCGGGGCGTGTGAATTGTGGTCAGCCACACCCGTTCAACGATTAGGGAGTTTTCATGCGGATCGCGATCATCGGCGGCAGTGGACTGGAAGACCGGCTCTCGGCCAGCGGACTCTTGGAATCTCCAGAGGCCGTCGAGGTCGAGACGCCCTTCGGGCCGCCGAGCGCGCCGATTGCCGTGGGCCACCTGGCGGGAACAGACATCGACCTGGCGATCCTCAAGCGTCACGGGAACGGGCACACGATCCCGCCGCACATGGTGCCGTACCGGGCCAATATCTACGCGCTGAAAAATCTGGGTGTGACGCACATCATCGCCACAGGGGCCGTCGGCTCGCTCCGCGAAGAAATCCGGCCCGGCGGAGTCCTGCTTGTGGATCAGTTCATTGACCGGGCGACCGGGGCTGGTTCACGCGGGCAGAACCGCACGTTCTTCGACCACGCCGCCGTCCACGTCGAGTTCGCCGACCCGTGCTGCCCGGTGATGCGGGGCTGGCTTCAGGCCGCCGCGCCGCGCGTCAGCGAGATGGGCGTTGAGGTCTACCCCGACGGCACCTACGTCTGCATCGACGGCCCGGCGTTCTCGACGCGGGCCGAGAGCGAGATGCACCGGGCGCTTGGGGCCGATGTCGTCGGAATGACCGCCCTCCCCGAGGCCCGTCTGGCACGCGAGGCCGAGATTGCGTACGCCCTCGTCGCGCTGCCCACCGACTACGACTGCTGGAAACTGAGGACTCCAAAGCCCGGTCAGCCCCCCGAATCGCTCCTCATGGAGATCATCGGCAACCTCCACAAGAGCGCCGATGCCGCCGCCCTGCTGATCGAGTCCGCACTGCGCGACGTGTCGATGCTCCGCGACCATAAGAGCCCAGCCCACGACGCTCTGAAACTCGGCATCTGGACCAAGAAGGACTTCATCCCCGAGGCCGAGGTGGAGCGGTTACGCCCCATCTGGGGCCGGTGTTTTGACATGCGGTAGGGCGAATGCCTGTCACGAGCGAAGTGCGCTCGGGGTCCCCTCATACTCCCCGTGATACATCACCCGCAGGCAGTTGTTGAACAGGTTCAGGCAGTTGATGTTCCCGATGAGGAACGTGATCTCCACGAGTTCCGCGTCGGTGAAGACGCACTTGAGGCGTGTGAAAAGTTCGTCGCTGACGCGGTTGGAGTCGGCCATTGCGGCCCGTGTGTATTCGAGCGAGAGGCGCTGGCGATCGGTCTGCCGCTGCGGCTCATCGAGCAGGCGGAGCGGGTCGTCGCCGATGCCCATCATGCGGGCGATCAACTCATGCACGCCCGTGCAGAACTGGCAGGCGTTGGACCTTGAGGCTTCGAGGATGACCAGTTCCTTGAGGTCGCGCTCGACGATCCCGCCGGGGTAGAAGCCCTCGCCGAGTTTGGAGAAGCCCGCGAGCAGCTCGGGGCGGAGGCTCATGGCCTGGAGCATCTCGCCGGGACGCTTGCCCGCCTTCATCGCCGCCACGCTCTCGGCGAAGCACGGGTCGTCCTTGACGATCTCAAAGGCACGCTGGATGTCGGCGTCGGTGACGGTGACTCGCATGTCGAGCTCCAGGTTGATCGGTTCAACTGACGGGCGGTCGCCATTCCGCCGCTACTTGCCGGTGCGGGTGCCGTTCAGCGCCGTGCGGATCTCCGCCGCGTCGGGCACGCCGTTCGGGTAGATGCGGCAGCCCATCGCGGGCGTGGAAGGTGCGGGCATGCCGAACAGGTCGTGCCCATCGACGAGGATCGTCGGTGTGGGCCAGCCGCGGCGCGGGTCGGACTCGGGAAGAGACTCTTGGTTCACATCGGCGAACGTGGACCCGAGGCCCGCCCCCGCACCCTCCAGCGCGGCCCGAAGGTTCTCGCGCATCGCTGGTGTGTTCGGGCAGCCGGGGAAGCCGAGCAGTTCGATCTTCATGAGTGCTCCGCCGGACGAATGGACAACAGCCGAGGAGGCACACGCGCCCAGCGTGAGTACGCCGAGCAGCAGCGCACACCGGACGATATTGACCACCGACATCGTCATGGCTTGGCCTTCACGGTCACGACGACTTCCCCGGTCCAGTCCGCCGGCATCAGACACACGCCCGCATCGCTGCACGACTGGAACTTGGCCAGCACGCGGAGCGGGATGGTCGTGCCGGGCATCGCGTCCTTGGGCACGCGAACGCTCGCGGTGATGCGGGCCGTGCCGCCGTAGACGCTGATCGCATCGTTGCCCAGCCCCTCGGCCTTGAGGGTCGAGGGTTTCGGGTAGGTGATGTCCGAGACTTCGAGCGCCGTCGCATTCGCGGTGCCGGGCGGGGCCGCCGATCGCACGTCGATGACCGTCGCCACGAGGAAGTCGGCCGAGGCAGGGTTGGCGTTGATGTGCCAGCCATCGTCGATCCGCAGTGCCACCGTCACGGTGACGGTCTCGCCGGGCGAGGCCGACGAAGGCTCAACACTCACCGCGGCCTTCACGTGGGCCGAGGAGTCGGTGACGGCGTTGGCACCAGTGGCAGCGCCGGGAGTCACGGATGGGGATGGGGGGGCCGGAGCGTTGATGTTGATCGCCGGGGCACCGCCCGAAAGAGCAGCGCCGGGAGCCGTCGCGAGAAGCCGCTCCAGCGCGTGCACCATGTGGACGCTCCCGCGCGGCGACTGCGCCATCGAGCCGGAGAACGCTTTGAGCAACTCGTCGGCCTTCGTGCGGTACGCGGCCCCCGCTCCGCCGCCGGTCGAGGCGGCCAGCGTGAGCAGGTTGTGGGCCATCACGCTGTTGCCGCCGGGTGTCGCGTTGTCGCCGATGTCCTTGCCGCGCGCGATCAGGTCGGGCTGGGGTGTGGCGAAGAAGTACCCGCCGCCTCCGCCGCCGTTCTTGTCCCAGAAGAGTTCGTCCGCCTTGGCCGCGAGCGACTTAGCGGCATCGAGCCACTTTGCCTTCGCCGCCGCATCGGTCTCGACGCGGTGCAGGGCCAGCAGCCCCCGCATCACGAAGGCGTAATCCTCCAGGAATCCCTCCTGCGGCACAGCCTCGGCACCCTTCGCATCGGCGGCGAGCCGCACCGAGCGGAGCAGCCGTCCGTCGGGCGTCCGCATCTTCTCCAGCACGAACGTCGCCGCCTTCACCGCCGCAGCGCGGTACGCATCATCCTTGAGCACCTCGGATGCCCGTGCGTCGAGTGCGGATGCTCCATACTTTCGTGGCCCGACAAGCCGCCACCACGCCGCAAAGAGCCAAATCCACGCTTCAACAGGCCGAACTCACCCTCCAACAGGCCACGCCCGCGGACTCGCCCATCATCGCTTCGCTGGGGAACCTCGCCGCGCTGGCCTTGCTGACCATGACCGCCAAGCCGACCTTTCGCGCCGAGTTCAAGCTCGGCGAAGGCGGCACAGAATAGTGGGAACGCGCGCCGTCTTCATGGCTTGCTCGCTACGGCGGATCTGCGACTCGATCAACACGTGAGCGGCGCGAAAAGAAGAGGCCGTGGTCAAAGATCGCTACTGCCACAGTGGCGGCATGAGGACCGACGATGGCGGCGTAACTGGCCTCAACGAGGCCAAGGAATGTAGCCACGGGTGAAGTCGGCGCTGCGCCGACGCAACTCGTGGAAGGCATGACCCCCACGCGGGCCAGGCCCGGCGGGGCGGGGGAAGATCACACGCGCGAGGCCGCACGAAGATAACGCTCCACGTCGGCGGTCGCGCCCGTGCCACGCACCCCCGAGCAATAGAAGCAATCGGCAAGCGGCGCGTCCCGGCTGACAGTGACCCGGGACAGGCGACCATCGTACTTGATGACGCGGGCGGGCTGATCGAGCCCTGTGCAGAGCTTAATGAACTCCGTCACGGCAAGCGACGCGACTACCGCGTTGATCGAGACGACGGACGGTCCCCGAGCACCCAGTAGGTGGGCTTGTACGCCATAGATCGCCTGCCGGTCCTTCCGCTGTGCAGCGGTTTCGAGGTCTCGCGCGGCCTCTGCCATGTCGAGTTCCCCCATGCACACCAAGCACCCTGCGCCGCCCACGGCGCAGCACACGCGCCCGCCATAGCGTGGTGGCTCGCCGGGCTCGACGCCGCTCGACACGTCTATGTAGGGCTTGGCGTGCGCCGCGCACAACTCGGTGAGAACCAGCCGCACGCCTTCCAGATCGACACAGCCGATGATGTAGTCGGCGGACCTGACCGCTGCGAATCCGTCGTGTGAAAGCAGACTGCCGTAGACGCTCTCGACTACGATGCCCGGGTCGTACTCGGCGACCATGCGGCAAGCGACTTCGACCTTTGAGGTGCCGGGGATCGGGTCGGCATGGCGAGCGCAGAAGTGTCTGTTGCGGTTGCTCTCCTCGATGTCGTCATGGTCAACGACAACGATCGAGCCGACACCGAGCAACGCGAGTTGAGGTATGACCGCGCTCCCGGTTCCGCCGGCCCCGATGACCGCGACCCGTGCGGCCCTGAGACGCTCCTGCCCGGCCTTGCCGAACAGAGGCAATTGTCTGTCAAAGCGGCTGTCGTTCATAGATGGAGCTCCAGTTCTTAAAGGTGAGGCCGGTTGGTTGAATGAGGCGGTCGTCTGCGTATACGGCGGCGATGGGTTCAGCATCTGTTGCCGAGCCGGACCACGCCAATGCGTCAATCGAATCGGTGGCAAAGACGACGGCGGCGTACGGACGCCCTGCGAGCCGCCAACGTACGTGCGGAACAAAGTCGTCGAAGCCGTGAAGATCACTCCACGAGAAGCACGCGCCGCGCTGACCGGGGTGGGAGTGGCACTCGATCAGCCCGGCACCAAGATCGTGGGCTCGCTTGATGACAGCGGCGCGGGTGTGATCCGTAAGTTCGAGGTAGAAGCGCGATCGGCTGGCAAAGCCCTCGGGCGGAATCATCATGGCTTCAACCACTGAGAGGCGTACGGACTCAGGATCGAACTCGGCGGTTGCGAAGAGGAACGCGGCCTCCTCGCAGACACCGCGCGGCGGCAAGAGATGAGCGTGGACGCACTCGTGCATGTCCCGTGGCAGATGGATGGAGCCGTGCGGCATTCACGCGCCCTCCGCGAAGCGCTGGGCGAAGCCCCGCGCCCATTGCAGAAGATTGACGCCGTGCTCCACGCTGGCGGTCGGACGCCAATCCGCTCCCTCGGCGACGGACCAAGAGAAGATGCCCCACGCGCCGCCGAACGGCGGCTGACTTCCCGCTGGTTCGGTGTAGTTCTGTGGCATCGTGCCGTTGAATCGAAGACCTGCGGGAACAAAGATGCCGTACGGTGGCGCGCCCGGGAACGCGTCGCTGATCTGGAAAGCGACATCTACCACGTTCGGCGTCCAGCCCGGCGGCAGGGTGAGGCCCGGGATGCGCACCCAGTTCTCCCGGTATTCAGCACCGGGAAAGGCCCGTTGGAGCAGGGCCACCTCGGCACCAATCCGCTCGCCGCGCGTGAATCCACGCTTCCACCGGACACGGCGGCAGAACGCGTGCCCCGGGCGAAGGTGAACCACCTCACCGGGCGAGAGCGTCCGCTCGGTGTTGTCGGCAAGGACTTCGATCACGCCTTGCCCGGGGTCCCAACCGCCAAGGCGGGCGATCTCCTCGGTGGTGATCCGGGGCTGGCCCCAGGGGTGTTCGGTCCCCTCGGTGTTCACGCAGAATCGACGCCGACGTTCGTGGTCGTCGCACCCAATTTCCCCAACACGATCATTTTCGAGATGCTGTTCCATGGCTGATGCTCCTACGCGTTTCCAGACGCTCGAGGGATAGCTGCCGCCGGAGGCAACAACGCCCCGGCACCGAAGCAACCGGTACCCACTTTGCCTGGATTCCTTGACCCCTCTTGACCCGGGCCGCTGTTGAATGGCGGCGTGATCGGGCCGGGCCTCGCTACCCTGTACGGCGAGCGGGCGGGGGTATGACAGGCCTCGCCCAAGTTTCTCGGGCCGCGCATTTTTCTTTCAGGACACTGTCATACCCCCCGGGGTCTGGCCGTAGAGGGAGATGGCCAAGCCGAAAGGGTCACGGAGGACCACAAAATGCTAGAACCGCCGCAGAGGCGAAAACCCGCGACGGAACTTGAAGCCAAGATATCGGCGGGGGACGCGTCTGCCGTCGGCGAGCTCGTGGACCTGCTCGATGCGCCTCTACATAAGCATTTGGTAGCCGAGTTTCCTTGCTTGCTCTGTGAAGCAGATCGGGAAGAGGCGATAGCGTCGTTCATTGCCGACCTCGTCGAGTGTCCGCAGAAGTACAAGGTCGCCCTGTCGAGTATCGAGCACTTCGCGAAGGTGTGCACCAAGCGTAAGGCGATCGACATGTTGCGTCGGCGTGACACGCAACGGCAGTATGAACTCGGCCCCGGTGCCTCGGCGATCCTTCGTTTGGCGTCGGACGACCCGGGCGCGGACATGGATGTCGCAATCGCGGTGGAACGGGCAAAGATCGCAGTGGAGTCATTCGACCCGAAGTACAAATCAGCGCTGCTTGCGTTATGGCAGTTTGGACCAGAGGGCTACAAGCAGGCCCTAGTCAATCAATTCCAAATATCCGGCGATACTGCGGCCACGTGGCTTACCCGAGCCAGAGCGAAGCTCGAAGAGGCGCTTGGGCCCGCGATCCGCCTTGACCAGTGAAGGAGCGGTGAATGGGGCACAAGACCCAGGGGTTCAGCCTGCAAGCGGTTCTGGATCATGTGTTCGCCGATCAGGTCCGGCATCACGTGTCCGGCTGCGACAATCATGCGAGCGCGAGCACCGTGGTTCCAGCCACGAGGACCGCAGAGGATCGCTCTCGAATGAAGCAGCGGGTTCTTGAAGAACTTGCATACCGCCGGGAGCGAGCTCAAGCGACCGTGAACGCTCGCAGGGCTGCCCCAGCAATCGCCCCGGCGTCGTCGGATCAGTCGCCAGCGACACTCTTTGCCGTCGTTGATGACTCGGCACCGTCTCGGGTGCCCGACCACACCAAACGCGCCCGCGCCTCTGCGCCGCGCATCGGCGGCCATGTCCGCACGGATGTCCGCGAGCTTGTGGCCACCGCCTACTGCTCGCTCATGCGTCGATTGCCCGAGGACCACGTCGTCCTGAACCCTTTGGCCAACGCGGAGTTCATCGTCCGCTGCCGCGAGCTCGGCGCAACGGTGCCAGAGGTCATTCTGAACCGAACACTGCTGAACAACCGCAAGGCCAAACGGCATGCCGACGTGTTACGGGAGCCTATCGCGGGGCTCCAGCATGGTGTCTACGACCAGATCGGACACGCTGTGGAGATCGCCGCGAGCCTCGTTCAGCGAGAGCGGTACGCGGCGGGTCGGATTCTTCCTTCGGTAGATGACATCCTCTGCGCTCCCGAGTTGCGGCACGCGTTCAAGACCTACATCAGCGCGCTGTACGACGGCGCTGATATCGTCAGTTGCCACTTGGTTCTCCTCGCCTACCGCAAATCCGGACGGGAGTCGGCCCAAAGGCTTGCAAGCGTCGATGTTCCTGATCCGCTCTTTACCGCCCCGCTGCGAAACCTTGATCCGAGTGACGTGCCGGAAGGGTGTGGCGTCTACCGGCTGCTGTGCAAGCGAAAGCCGATCTTCGTGAGCGGGACAGCAAATCTGCGGCAACGCATCCTGAGCCACATCACTAAAAAGAAACATGAATTCTTGCCCGCAGGCCTGCCATTTGCGGTTGACGGTCCCGTCTCGGTACAGGTCTTCGCAGCGCCGACGGGTTGGCTCCCCCGTCGAGCCGATGCTGTCGCACGAGGCATGCGGATTCACGAGTACCCAGACCTCAACTGGAGAGAGAAAGGCGCTTTGTTCTCTGACCAAGGCCGGGTCGTGACACGCTGCGCCGCCGTCGGGTGACGTCGCGATCTGCAATGCCGGGGCTGCCGCCCCCGGCACCCCCGCTCAAGGCACTCGGAGCGCACGACCAGCGCGACGGGCGGTCTTCCGCTTGGCGGGAGAGGTGCCGGAGAGGGCGGCCAGCCCTCCCCGGCGTCAGCGGAAAAACATCCCAACTCGCTCGGAAGCGTCTCCGTGATCGGTGAGCGTCCGCGCCCTTGAACTTCCTCCGCCCCGCCGGGGCGGGCATACGGATCTTCACGCCTTCCACGGGTTTCGCGTCGGGCGTCAAAGCCCGCCCGCCGCTCCACCCGTGGCTACAGCCCTGCGCCCCGCTGGGGCGAAGAGGGTGCGCCATCCTTATAGAGGTCTGTTTCGGCTCGGTGCGATCGGTGGCGCTCTGCTGAAAAAGCCGGAGGCGGGTGAAGTTGAGCGACGGGCTTGCTGATGTACCTCGAAGTGTCCGCCGCGTGCCGCCCCCCCAATCGACGGCTCGGGTAGCGGTTGGATGCCCCAGCGCAGCGTGTGCGGGGCAACTTGTGCGAGCCGCCGAATCCCCCGCGCTTCGCGGCGTGGGCATGAAAGCGAGTCTATAAAGATGGCTGATTACATTCCCGGTCCCGATGCCAACTTCCAGGCGTGGCAATCCAACTTTGTGGTCTTCGCCAACGCCAATCTGGTCGCGCTCGGGCTGACCGCGCCCGACATGGCCCCCATCACCGCCGCGCAGACCGGCTGGGCCACGGCGTTCCCCGCCCACGTCGCCGCCGTTAACGCAGCCAAGGCCGCCAAGCAGACCTGTTGACCACTACACGAGATGGTCGTCTCTTCTCTTAGCAAGAGGGGACGTACGATCGAGCCGTGGGAGCAAAGCGAGCGTTTGATCCAGCGAGCGTGGCGCCCCCCGGCACCTACCCCCTTCGACGAGTATTCGGCTTTGATCGAGGCGTCAAGGTCAAGGTTTGCATAGGCGTGCCGCCTGTGTCTCGTTCATCTCTTTCTTCGGCTCTACCTTGATCTCTCTCTCCGAACTCTTCACTGCCGTCCGCCACTCCGCCGCATTTTTCATGGCCATCTTCTTCACCCGATCGTGCGGGTCGGCGGCTTGGGCCAGGGCCGGGGCTGCCTCGTTGTCGGTCTGCTCGTGAGTGACCTCGGCCGTCGCGCGGTCGGCGGACGGCCGCCGTGGCATCGACCGTGGGCTAGCGCTGGATCTTGATTCCAGGAAACCGCCGCTTGAAGGCGGCGATGCCTTCGTCGGCTGCGTAGGTAAAGAAGAGGTACAGCAAGGTGAGAGCCTTGAGGCCGGTGTCGGGTAGGCGAGCACGCGGCAGACTTCGTCACCATCTGAAACGTCGTGATCTCTTGAAGAGTCGATGGATTGCGTCTGCAATCGCTACGTGTGCCGTGCCGCAGCAACGGTCGGCACGCTGATCAAGGTAACGGTGCGCTCGTCCGCGTCGAACGTGCCGCACGCGGTGAACGCTTCAGCATCGGCCTTCTCTTGGCGAGCGGTTGCCTCGTCCTTCGCGCTCGCCGAAGCGCGAGCGGTTTGCCGGTTGGCCTCCGCTTCGCTCGCTACCGCGAGGTCGCGCTTCTTGATCGCGTACAACGCGAACCATGTCGAGACGGCCGTGGCCGGGCCTTTGTTGCGCTTGATGAGCTTGCGGAGGCGGTACGCGACGGTGACCAGCCTGGCGACCACCACCTCGCCCGCCACGTACCGCTGCACGTCGGCGGCGAACTGTGGCGCGCGGGGCTTGGTAGGGCGGGACCTCCGAGACCCCCTCTTGGTGAGGGAGAGGAGACGAAGAGGGCACAGAAGACGTAGATGTTGAAGAGACAGGTTGAAAACCTGTCCTACTAGGTTGGGTAGGAAGAGAATAGACAGGCGTGAGCAGGCGGCATTCGATGCGAACGCTGGGGGTGGGCGGCTCTTCGTCTCTGATGATCCGCTGCATCTCGGCCAAGGCGGCGCTGCGAAGGCGCTTGGCGTCGAAGGGGGTGTCGCCGGTGAGAAGCTCGTAAAGCAGCATGCCCAGGGCGTAAACATCGGTGCGGGTGTCGATGTTGATCGAGCCCTCGGCCTGTTCGGGGCTCATGTATTCAGGCGTGCCGATGAGCTGGCGGTGCTCGGTGAAGAGAGTTTTTTCAGTGAGCCGGCTCGAGAGGCTTTTGGCGATGCCGAAGTCAATGACCTTGGCGAGGAGCCGGCCGTCGGACATGATGGTGATGATGTTGGCGGGCTTGAGGTCGCGGTGAATCACGCTCTTGGTGTGCGCGCGCTGCACGGCGTGGCAGACTTGCGCGAAGAGCGCGAGGCGGTCTTTGATGCTGAGCCGGTGGGCCGCGGCGAAGGCGGTGATGGGGTCGCCCTTGACGTGCTCTATCACGAAATACGGCTTGCCAGATTCGGTCATGCCCGCGTCGAGCACGCGCGCGATGTTGAGGTGGTCCATGAGGGCGAGGGCCTGCCGCTCGGCCTCGAAGCGAGCCAGGACCATGCGCGAGTCCACGCCGGGCTTGATGATTTTGAGCGCGATGCGGCGCGCGATGAGGGTTCGCTGCTCGGCCATCCAGACCGAGCCGAGCCCGCCCTCGCCGATGAGTTCGAGGAATTTATAAGGGCCGATCAGCGTGCCCGGCGAATCAACGGCTGGCGACGGCGTGGCCGTGGTCGGGCTGTTCATCAAGTTGTCGGCGCGGTCGTGCGATTCCAGAAAGGCTTCGACCTCGGCGCGAAGCGCGGTGTCGTTGCCGCAGGCCTGATTGAGCGCGGCGCGGCGCTCGGCGGTGGGCAGGCCGACGATCTCTTCGAAGATCTTCTGGACGCGGGCATTGAAATCTGGCGGGCGGTTTGACGTAACTGTTCACGCTTTCTCGTTCTTGTTCAGCGTATCGCTCTCGGTGCGGCTTTCGTTGGCGCGGTGTTTTTCGTTCAGCGTGACGGTTCTCGGCTCGTCATGGCTGCGGCGAGCATGATAACGGGCGGCCTGTCCAGCCCGTCTGGGCGAGGCCAGCGGCTCCGCTTTCATGCAAAGCGATGAACGCTTCCCCGCGGCCTTAAGAATCTCTCCCGAGCCGGACCGCTTCGCTCCCACAGGCCGTTGTGACGCCTGCAGCCCACGCCCGCCCCCGAGAGGGGTAGGAAACAGTCGGACTGGCACGGGATCTATTCTCGACGCATCAAGTAGGCATGTCGCTCGGCCCGTACACTGCCTTTCTCTTTCATCGAGAGCAGCATGAACAGCGATATACCGACATCACCGAACGCTCCGCCGGACTCGTTCGGCGCATTCCCTCACAGCGAGCGCCCCGGCGATTTCATCGGCCCGTACAAGCTTCTCGAAATCGTCGGCGAGGGCGGCTTCGGCACGGTGTGGCTGGCCGAACGACGCGAGCCGATGGTGTAACGCGTCGCTCTCAAGGTCATCAACCCGGGCATGGACTCCCAGCAGGTGCTGGCCCGCTTCGAGCAAGAGCGGCAGGCGCTCGCGGTGATGAACCACCTCAATGTCGCCAAGGTGTACGACGCGGGAGCGACACCCGCCGGTCGACCATTTTTCGCGATGGAGTACATCGGCGGCGTCCCCATCACGGCCTACTGCGACAAGCACCGCCTCACGATCGAAGAGCGGCTCAAGCTCTTTTCCGTGGTGTGCGACGCCGTGCAGCACGCCCACACCAAGGGCATCATCCACCGCGACCTCAAACCCTCAAACATTCTGGTCACGGAGGGCGACCAGGGCGGGGCCGCGGCAGCACGCCCGGTGGTCATCGACTTCGGCATCGCCAAGGCGCTGGCCGGGCGTTTGACCGAGCACACTATTTTCACCGCCTTCGGTCAACTCATCGGCACCCCCGAGTACATGAGCCCCGAGCAGGCCGAGCAGGCCGAGACCGAGATCGACACGCGCTCGGATGTCTACTCGCTGGGCGTGGTGCTCTACGAGTTGCTCACCGGCGGGGTGCCCTTCGACGCCAAGATGCTGCGAGCCGCGGGCGTGGCGGCGATCCAGAAGATCATCCGCGAGACCGCCCCGCCGCGCCCCAGCACGCGCTTGTCCACGATGGGCGGCGAAAGCACCGCCGTGGCCGCAGCCCGCCACATGGCGCTCTCGGAACTCGAATCGCAGTTGCGGCGTGAGCTGGAATGGATCCCGCTCAAGGCCCTGCGCAAGGACCGCCACGAGCGCTACCGCTCGGCGTCGGAGCTGGCCGACGATGTGGGCAACTATCTTGCCCACCGCCCGCTGATCGCCGGGCCTGAGAGCGCGGCGTACAAGGCTCGCAAGTTCGTGCGCCGGAACAAGGTGGCGGTGGCGGCGGCGGCCGTGGTGGCGGCGAGCCTCATCACGGCGACGGGCGTGTCTGTGTGGTTCGGCGTGCGCGAGTACGAGGCTCGCCAGCGTGAGAGCGAACAGCGAGCCGAGGCCGAAACGCAGCGAGCCGAGGCGGTCACGCAGCGAGGCATCGCCGAGGACAACGCCGCCAAGGAAGCCAAGGCTCGCACCCGTGCCGAGGCGATCAACGCCTTCGTGACCAAGTCGCTCCAGTCCAGCGACCCGATGAAGAGCGGCAAACGCGAGACCACCATCGCCGAGGCGATGCAGAGCGCCGTCAAGGAGATCGAGGCTGGCGCGTTCAAGGACGACCCGGAGACCGAGGCGAGGATGCAAGACACCATTGCCTCAATCTTCCTCAACAACGGCCAGTACGCCGCGGCCGAGCCGCTCTTCACGCGGTCGCTGGCGATCGTGGAAAAGGCCCACGGCCCGGACCACCCCAATGTGGCCCAGAGCCTGAACAACCTGGCCGGACTCTATAACGAGCAGGGCCAGTACGCCGCGGCCGAGCCG
>ENA-ORBV01006485-ORBV01006485.1-microbial-mat-metagenome-genome-assembly--contig:-NODE-6485-length-20618-cov-6.053551_pt1 | contig 20618 bp, 16 predicted proteins | sample MGYA00237777_ERZ505514 | MGnify/ENA primary metagenome ERZ505514 (study PRJEB26160, sample SAMN06269048) | microbial mat metagenome | isolation source: Oligotrophic lake microbial mat | place... | reverse complement strand
TTTCAAGCAGAAGACGGCATACGAGATTCGCCTTAGTCTCGTGGGCTCGGAGATGTGTATAAGAGACAGGATCGTCGGCATCTCGTGAGACACCCAGAACTTCGTAATAATCGCGTTTCGCCACGCTCATTTCAGCATCTCACGTCTTTACTTCTTCACCGCGACTTTAACCATCGCCGGACGGAGCAGTTTGCCCTTGAAGTAGAAGCCTTTCTGGTACTCGGCCAGGATCGTTTGGTCGGCAGCCTCGTCTGTGGGAGACATCTCGACGGCATAATGCAAGTTCGGATCGAAGGTCTGTCCTTCTGTGTCAATCGGCGTTAATCCCAGCTTCTTTAGGGTTTCCGAAAACCGCTGATGGATCATCTCGATGCCGCGTGCGTATTCCTTGTCTTGTGTCGGGACCTTGACCGCGCGGTCAAAGTCGTCGACGACGGCCAGCACTTGGCGTACGGCGTCCGCCGCTCCGTGGTCCACCATTTCCGCCTTTTCCCGCTCCACTCGACGGCGGTAATTGTCGAACTCTGCCCGGCTGCGCTGCACCAAGTCTTTCAGCTCATCGCGTTCGCCTCGAAGCTGGTCCATTGCCTGCTGCAAATCGGATGAGGCCGTGGCTGGCTCCATTATTTCGACTACAGGGTCAGAGGCCACTTCTGTTTTGACTTCCGGAGTGTCCATATGAAATTTGGGGGTGAAACACTAGGATACCAGACGGGGCACGAATCACTAACTCTAAAGAGTGGAGGCCGCTTCGCCCACTTGATGGACGGCAGAGATCACACGCTCATAGTTCATACGCATTGGCCCGAGCACGGCCATCTTGGCCGAGACGCCACCCGGCAACATAACCTTCAAGCCAATCACGGCCAGACCCGCCATGCTGGGATGAATCTCGCCTAAACCAAATTGCACGCCCAATTCCCCGGGACCAACTTCAAGAAACCGCTCCAGCAGTTCTAACATACGCTGTTTCTCTTCGAGCGCCAGAAACAGGTCTCGCATACAATCCCGTGTCAAATCGAGATCGATGCCGATGAGATTGCTGGTGCCTTCCAAGTGGACTTCCGCGGAAAAGCCCAAGTCCAGAAGCCCCTCAGCGTAAAGCTCAGTGAGCTTGCCAAGAATCTCATCGTACTGGGCTCGCTCTTCGGCAAGGCGGCGATGCAGTTCCATGCGCATCGAACGCAGCGTCCAACCGGTAAACTCGATATTGATGTAGTTGCAGATGGAACCGAGCTCTTCGCGCGAGATCTTTTGCCGCAAGAAGATCACACGGTTGCGCATCATACGATTGCGGGTCACCACAACCATCAACACACGATTCGGGTCGAGCGGAACCAGTTCCAAATGATCGAGGGTCTGTTCCGTCACCGGGATCGCGGCCGCGATGCCTACGCTGCGAGTCATCTGCATCAGCAGTTGCGAAGACCGTTCCACAAACGATTCCAAAGTCGGCGCGTTGTTCAGACCGGAACGCATGCGCTGCATCTCGGCAAACGACAAACGACGCGCATCCAAACTCTGCACGTAGCTTTCGAATGCTTTCGCTGTCGGCACCCGGCCAGCGGAAGTGTGGGGTTGATCGAGGAATCCTTCGTCGGCAAGATCCGCCATCACATTGCGAATCGATGCGGGGCTCAAATGATCGAGCCTGTCCTTCGCGATACTGCGCGAGGCAATCGGTTCCCCGGTCTCGATGTAAGACTTCACAATCGAGTGCAGGATTTCGAGCTTCCGATCTTGACTGCCACGCACCATTGAGTTACGACAATTCCCTTATCGTCAATTATAGGAGATCGCACGAGCGCGTAGGGATGCTCATAATTTGCGGACTTCCACGTATTGCATTCCGCGCACGGCAGTGCCGCTGTCTGACATCGGTTCCAACTTCGTTTCCAGGTGGGCCTCCAAACGCGAAAGCCCCTTTCTCACGGTCGCGAATTGCACTGTCGCTTCTGACGCGCCGGCGGCAACGGCAACGCTTGCCGTGGAACCGCCCAAGCTCGCCCGCGCCGTTGACAACCCCTTGGCAGGAGCAAACAGCAGACGCGCTTCGTAACGCCCAGCCGCGCGAACATCCACTTCCCAATGTCCGAGGCCGTCCGCGTTCCAGGAGGCTTTCTCGCCCCGCCAGTCCTGGCGCGTCAAGAGCACCGCAGGCTCTAGCGGATCTCCCAAATAGATCTTGGGAGGCGCAAAATCTCTCGTCGCCGATACATCCCGGAACCAGGTTTCGTATTCGCCGCGCATCTTCGCCACGATCGCCGGATTGGCCGAGGCGATGTCCTTCGATTCCGCCGGATCGGTTTCCAGATCGTAGAGTTCGACGCCGTTCACCAGTTTGTAACGCTGATTGCGCGCGGCACAGCTATCGAACAGTCGTCCGCGATCCCCGCGATGCCACTGGAAGAACAAGGTCCGGTCATGCCAATTCTTCTCTTGCCTGATCTGCGCGCCATTGATCAGCGGCATCAGACTCCGTCCGTCCAGCTTCACCTTGGCAGGGAGCTTTGCGCCACAGGCCTCGGCGAGCGTCGGCAAGATATCGATGTGCGCGGCCAGATGCCGATCCACACCGCCCGCAGCGATCTTCGCGGGCCAGCGCACAAAGAACGGCACCCGGATGCCGCCCTCATAAACCGTGCCTTTGATGCCGCGCATCCCCGCGTTGTAGCGCTTGCGCTGCGGCCCGTTGTCCGTCATGAAAATCAGGATCGTGTCGCGCTCGATCTTCAGTTCTTCCAGCTTGGCGATAAGTCGACCCATGTTCTCATCGAGGTTTCGGATCATGCCATAGGTTTTGGCCGTGGCAGCGTCGAACTTCTCGAATCCCACGGTGTAGCGCGGGTCAACCTCAAGCGGATCGTGCGGCGCATTGGTCGCGATGTAGGCGAAGAACGGCTTGTCCCGATGCTTGGTGGCGAAGTCCATCGCACCGTCGAAGAACACATCGGTGCAGTAGCCTTTGCTCTTGAACTTCTCGCCGTTGCGATAGAGCGTCGCGTCGAAGTAGTGATCGCCACCGGGGGGATCGGAAGGCTGCCCGATGCCGCCGCCATGATGCGAGAGCGTCTCCTCGAAGCCTTGATCCTGCGGACGCAAGGGACGATGATCGCCGAGGTGCCACTTGCCAAAGAGCCCCGTGCGATAGCCCGCGCCACGCAAGACTTCGGCGAGCGTGACTTCGTCGTTCCACATCATCGAGCGGCCGAGATAGGTATCGACGACGCCGGTGCGATAGTAATAGCGGCCGGTCATCAGACTCGAACGCGTAGGCGAACAGACCGGATTGACATGAAACTGGTCGAAGCGGATCCCCTCAGTGCCCACGCGGTCGAGATTCGGGGTGGAAAGATCGGGGTTGCCGTGCAGGGAAAGATCGCCAAAGCCCTGGTCATCCGTGATGACCAGAATCACGTTGGGGCGCTTGCCCTGAGCAGCTGTGGCAAGGCATGCGGTCACCGCGCCGAACAACAGATCGCGTCGTGTCATTCGGTGTGAAAAACCTCTTCCATAAACGACCACCACTCGCCGGGCTTGTGATCGGGCATCGGATCTTGCATCGGTTCCATGATGTCCCACCACTCGCGCATCTTGGGAAAGGTGGCCATCTTCGCCATGTCTGCGGCCCAATCGGTGCCGACGTATTCGTAGTAGCCGAAAAGCACGCCCGCGCGCAAGAAGATCGTGTAGTTGTGGACGTTGCACTGCCGAATCACATCGAGCACTTCGGGCCAGACGGCGTCGTGATATCTGCGATACTCCGCTTCGTGTTCCGGACGGACGCGAAGCACCATGCCATAACGTTTCATAACGTGTTCTATTCTGTCACAGCCCCGGTGGCTTCCAGCTTGGAATCCGATAGATAGCCATAGCGATTGATCCAGACGCGTCCGCCGGATGCGCGCCACGCCGTTTCCAACCGTTCGCGATAGTCGGCCAAAGGGCCGTAGCCATGCGCCACCACAAAGATCTTCGATGACCGCCGCCGCGCGAAGGCCACCTTGCGAGCCTGCGATCCCGCGCCAGAGGGATGCGGCTCGTCCGGTTCCGGATAGTGGCAATCTGCGAGCGTGCGGAAGCGATTCTCATCGTCGTCGGCGATATCCATCCAACGCGCTACGGCGCGCACGATCAGCGACTCATCCACCTGCGGATTCGCTTTGACCAGTTGCTCGGCATAGAACGACAGCATCATCGGCCAGTGCATCGTGTACAACTTCATCGCGATGCCATCGCAGATTCTAGAAGCGCCGCCGAAGTCGAATCCAGACGCGAGGGAAAACGGCGGAGGAAACGCGTGGGCGATGAGTTCTTTGCCTTTGGGCACGGCGGCTCGGATCTCGCGCAGATAGTCTTCAACCAGCGCTGCCTTGAATCGCAGAAACTCAAGAATGCCGGGGCGTTCGAGAAACAACGACGCGAGGTCGACACGGCCACCGTCGCGACCCAGCCAAGCCTTCACGCCGTCGTTGGTCAGCTTGCCGTGCAAGTCGCCATAGAGGCGCTTGGCGGCTTCTTTCATCCGCGAAAAATCGAATCCCAAACGCGCAGCTGCGGATTGCGCTTGCGGATTGAAATCGAGAAAGCAGTCGTCAAGATAGTAGGGCGGATACTCGGGCCAGTCGATGCGGATTCCATCCAATTCGGGATACACACGGAACATGTCGCGAATCAGTGCAGCCGTGTACTTGCGGATTTCCGCACTTGCCAGGCTGCCGTTGTTGGCGAGGCGCTGCGGAGGCACGCGCCCATCCGGCAACAGGGGTTTGTCTTCGGTTGAAGGACCCCCAAACTGCACACGATATCCCGGCGGAATCGCGGCCTGCACCTGAAAGTACGTCTGCAACCCGCGAGCCCTGGACGCAGTGACAAACTCACGCAACAACCCGCCATGAGATCGCGTCAGGGCGGTGGGCGGCGATGGCTGATAGCGTAGCCCTTTGAACAGGCGCAAGTCGTGCTCGAAGCTCGGCGCGGTTTCTACCATCAGTTCACGCTTGCCCCAGAGCGATCGATCGAGCAGCCGTACCTTCCCTGCCCCGCCGTCGATCGGTGGTTCGCGCGATCCCCGCTTGGGATCGGTGGCGGGCTGCATGACGTAAGGTGACGTGGTCACCGCCGTCACTCTCGCACGAGTAATGAGATTGCGCAGTACTCCCTCAACCGTCTCACTCTGAATGTACTCAGGCATCACCGTGATGCCCAGAAAACGGGGGGATTTCTGCGCCAGCAGGGGAAATTGCGTTCCGAGGGCCAGCAGGGTGCGACGATTCATTCGAGAACTATCATAACGAGTCCTGGTAGTGGCAGTAAGTACTGGGCATTCCTGGTTGTATCAGGTGCCATATACACTGTGGGAGTGAAACCCTTGTCTCGATTCCTCAGTACAATTTCGTTTGGCAGAATCCGCTGGTGGGCTTCTTCTCGTCCGTGGATCCAGGACAACTGGTAATTTGGACATCCATGGTTCCCCCCGGGCCCGAGCCCGATCGTTTTGCGTCAGGCTTGGACGACGCGCCTTGCGCAAACGGACTCTGTGTCCTCGCACCGCAACCAGCGCCTCCGGGTAACGGCGGCGGACCCAATGGAGCGCTAGCCTGTAGGTATGCTCACTCGGCGTGCTCTCTTCTCAGCCATTGGTGCAGGCTCTGCAATCGCAAGTGCCACGACGTCGAAGGTCCGTTTTGACTTCGTCCACTTTACCGATACGCACCTGCAACCGGAATTGGGCGCGGTAGAAGGAACGCGGCTGTGCTTCGAGCACATCAACCGCTTGAAACCGGCGTTTGCCATCGCGGGCGGCGATCTGGTAATGGACGCCGACCTCAAGCCCAAAGTCCGCGCCCGTGAGTTATACCGCCTCTACATGGACGTCCACAAACGTCTCGCAATGCCTGTCCACGCCGTCATCGGCAATCACGATGTCGTGGGCATGCAGGCCAGCAGCGGTTCCACGGTGGATGATCCGGACTTTGGCAAAGGCTGGTTCGAAGAGCGCTTCGGCCGCCGCTACCGTTCCTTCGATCATCGGGGTTGGCACTTTGTGCTGCTCGATTCGGTGATGGTGGCGAACCGCAATTTCACCGGAGGCATCGACGCCGAACAATTGCAGTGGCTCAAGCGCGATCTCGCCGGGCTCGCACCTCGCACGCCGATCATTGCGGTCACACACATCCCACTCGCATCGGCCGCGTTGCAGATTGTGCCGGATCCCTGGAAGACCGCCGATACCTATCTCATCAAGAACTCAGTGGAGGTCTTGGAGGCCTTTCAACCTTACAACTTGAAAGCCGTGCTGCAAGGGCATACGCATATCCGCGAAACCGTGGTCCATCGGGGCGTGCAGTTTCTGACTTCCGGTGCCGTCTGCGCCAATTGGTGGAAGGGTCCGCGACTCGGGCATCCTGAGGGCTTTGCTGTGCTGCGGGTTCGCGGCGAATCTGTCGAGTGGACCCACCAGACCTATGGCTGGACACCACGCACTTCTTAAGCCTTCGGCGCGTAGCGATGCAGCAGCAGATGTGTCGGATAAAAGATCAGTGCTGGCAGCCCAAACAACAGCAACAGGAACCAGGCCGTGGGAGGCATCCACGTCTGCGCGGCGGTATCGCTCATGCCGTACACGTAGTTGATGTTTACCGGCAGATTCGGATTCGCTGCGGGCGGTGGTGGCGCTGGCATGAGGAAGTAACAGACCGGCAGCAGGATCCAGGCGGTCACGGTCCACAATCGCAGGGCGCGCTTGTCGTAGCCTACGCGCCAGACCAGATACGCGAGGGCGAAGGGCAGCCAGAAGTGGAAAAATGAGAGTCCGCGGGTAAAAAGCGGAAGCCGCTCGTTGAACATGTAGGCGGTCATGCCGGTCAATGGGATGCCAACCGCGGTGGTGAGAAAATCAATAGCCCACAGCACCTGCGGCAAAAGAATCCCAACGGCGGGCGCGGAAATCAGCAGCGCGCTTTCGATCCAGATCGCGACCAGCGTCGTCAGCAGCGCAACGTCGCAGAAGTACAGAAAGTTCGTGGGGCCGTAGTCGCGTAGATAGTTGGGAATCAAAACGGCGCAGAAGACCGTGTAGGCAAGCTTGAACCACAGCGGGATCTTTTCGTTCCTGATCATTTCAATGAGATTGTAGTATGTTGTCCGCGTCAACATAGCCGCGCTACCATCGTTCCTGTGGAATCCGAAAAGCCATATCATCACGGCAACCTCAAAGCCGTGCTCGGTCGCGCCGCGCTAAAACTCGTTGGCGAGACAGGACTCGGTGCCTTCACTTTGCGCGAAGTGGCTCGCCGCGCGGGAGTCTCGCACAATGCGCCCTACCGCCACTTCAAGAAAAAAGAGGACGTCTTCGCAGCATTGGCCACCGAGGGATTCCATCAGCTCAACGAGCGAGTGAAGGAAGCGTTGGCAGAAGGTCCCGATCCGGCCACGCGCCTCAAACTTGCGGCTCGCATGTACCTGCACTTTGCCTTCGAGAATCCGGCGCGCTTCGCTGTGATGTTTCATGCGAGCTTTGACCGGCGCGCTTACGAAGACTATGTTGCCGCGTATACCGAGGCACTCATGGTTCTCACGCAGCTCATCGAAGCCTGTGGCGCGCTCGGGGCGGAATCGGCGGATACTGCCGGTGAAATCCTCTGGGCAAGCGTACACGGCATCGCGGAACTTGGGCTCGCACAACGCCTCAGCCGGACGACGGGTCCTGAACTGCAACCGCTCGTCGATTCCGCGATCGATTCACTGCTACACGGAATGCCCAAGGTATTGGTTCAGCCTGCGAAAAAGGCAAGGAAGGCATCATGACCATTGGATTGCTCGCGCTTGGCCTCGCGGCCGGAGTGCTCGCGGGGATGTTCGGCATCGGTGGAGGGCTCGTCATCGTGCCCGCACTGATCATCCTGTTCAAGATGAAAGAGCTGGACGCGTTAGGAACAAGCTTGGCGGCGCTCATCCTACCTGTGGGCCTATTGAGCACGCTGAAATACCACGAGGCCGGGCACGTCAATTTGAAGTACGCCGGCCTCATCGCAGCGGGATTGTTTGTCGGTGGATACTTTGGCGCGCGCATCGCGCTAGGGCTGCCGCCTGGGATCATACAGCGCCTCTACGGCGGAGTGCTGGCCGTGATCGCGATGCGTATGCTGTTGTTTCCGAAATAAGACTAGGCGCTATACCGGATGTGAATATCCTACGGTTGTTTTGAGGCCCTCTTCTTATTGTATTGCTCATCAAGTTGCTTGGCACGCTTCGAAGCGCATGCCACACATTCGATCCCTTCCGTGCGAGCTGATTCTGCAAAGATAGCACTCGGTGAGCGTTCAGTATAGTTCGCTGGAACCGTGAATAACTCCGCGTTGGGCTCACCGATCACTATATTGGAAACCTCAGTGGTCGTGGTCGCAGACTGACCGGAAGGCGTCGTGGTGGTACCAATCCTCTTGAGCACAAAGCAATCCAGATCGGGTGCGACGTAAGTGTCGAAACGACGCACAGTGCCTGTCTTCGCATCACGCAACTCCTCAGACAAGCGAAGAACCGAATAATTCAAGATCTTCCCCCCGTCTACGACAGCATGAGACGCTCCAGCCAACATTCCATCTTGACAAGACTGGTGGGGAGCCAACGCCCTGCGTGTCACCTCCGCTGTCGTTAACGGAGTTGTGGTGATTGACTTTGTCGAGTTATCAATCCAATGCTTTGTTTAGTGGATAAATCGACGAGATCGGAAAGCACAACTGTCTTGCCATCGCTATACCGTGTTCGTTGAATCGCCGTAGAACCACTGGGCTTGACAGCGAAGACCGTATGCTCTCTTACCGTTGATTCGGTGGAAGCCGGGCTTGTGCTGGTTGTTGTCGCATGAGCGGTGAACGATTTTCTCTCCCCCACCGCTGCTCGGATAGTGGTAATAATACTTCCTTGTATAGCAAGTAGATGCCCCGCCACAATAACCAGTAAGTAGCTGATACTTTTCTTCATGAGTGTTCCCTTCCTCTTGCTTCACGTTCTCTTACGTTGTACAGTCCGCACTGTCGCAGCCGCTTGTCCAGTTCATGCAACTGTAGATATTCGACACACAATATGTGACAATTCCACCGCCTCCACCGTTGGGGCACGAACTGCAATATTCGGTCGCACAACAATCAGTCCATATTCCGCAGTACAGCCAGAAGCAGGTGCATGTGTAACGGACAGCCAGAACTCCTGACGTGTCCCCGCACTCCTGAGCCATCGCAGTTGGGGTGCCGATGGCAAACCCAAGCAAGAATAGCCATGCCAACACTATCGAACGCAAATCCGATGGTTTCTTCCTGTGATTTCCTTTCATACGTGAGGCAAAACAGTCGAATAGAACGAGCGGTCTCCTCATCCGGGAGTTTGCCATATCTAAACTAGAAGGTCAAGGTAAACTATTATTGACTTGTCAACTGCCGCCGTAGGGTTCGTCGGACTAGGTGGACTTAGCGGGCGGAATGGATCCGAATACTGCCATTGACGGTGTGCAGGTTCAACGCGGATCCGCCATTGCCTAGCTTCGCTTTTACATGGCGCGGTGAAAGAGTTCCGGACACTTGCATGGGGAACTCGCTCTCGATCTTGCCGTTCACCGTATGCGCGTCCATCTCTGCGCCAGCGCCTTGCGGCATCGCGACACTGATACTGCCGTTCACGGTGTGGAACTGCAGCGATTTTGCGGGCATGGTTCCCATCGCAACATCGATGTCCCCGTTCACCGTGTGGCCTTCCACAACACCGGAAGCCGTTGCCGAAACCTTGCCGTTGACTGTATGCGCGTTGACGTCGCCCTGCAACTGTTTGGCATCGATGTCACCGTTCACGCTGCGCGCAATGAGATGGACGCCCGCCGGAACCTTCACCGTAAATTCCACCTTGACGTCGTTGTTCTTGACACTCATCTTGCCTTGTTTGCCGGGTCCGCAGGAATTTCCTTCGCCGGGATACACGGCGCAAAGTGTGACACCGCCGTCGTGCGGAACCACTTCAATGCGGACATCCGAAGGGTTGTCCCGGCGAGCGGATTTGATGGCGGTCACTTCGATCGCGCCCGTCATGGAACGTTCGGCATGGATGCCACCGTTGACACCTTTGATCTCAACGGCCTTGCCCGGGGCGACGTTGCCTCGCCAAATGAAATTATCTTGGGCGGATACCGAGACCGCCAGAAGGAAGAGGAAGGGTTTCATGCCCGTGGATACCGGGCTTTTTGGCGAGGGTTACACGTTTCCGCCGCAAATCAGCGTGGCCACGCGCCCGCCGCGCATTTTGTCGGCAATCAAATGCGCGGCGGCCACGCCGATGGCTCCCGATGCTTCGGCCGCGATGCCGAGTTCGCTTTGGATCCGATTCATCGCTCGCTTTGTCTGCGCGTCGCCGATCAGCAGACAGTCGTCCATCAGTTCACGAACATCTGCAACGGCCTCTGGAATCGGCACGCGGACAGCGATGCCATCGGCGATAGTATTCGCTGTCGCGGTATCCACCGCGGTGCCTCGCCTCCACGATTGTTCCATCGAAGGCGCAGCGGCGGCGCAGACACCGACGATTCGCGTACGCGGCGAATGGGCTTTCATCCAGCGTGCGACGCCTCCTAGTAGTGCGCCGTTGCCAAGCGGGATCAATAGGACATCGAGATCAAGGGGCGCAAGTTCGACGCCGATCGTTCCTGCGCCTTCTGAGAATTCCGCCTCTCGGCCGTCTTCGGCGAAGAACAATCCGTGCTGCGCCGCATAGGCTTTGCCCGCGAGCTTTGCGGCATCGAAATCTGCTCCGGCGAGATGCACACGAGCCCCGAAGCGCCGCATCGCTGCGACCTTGCGCGGATTCGCAGATTCAGCCGCGAAGATTTCCACCTGGATTCCGTGGCGTCGCGCGGCGTAGGCCAGACCTTGACCAAAGTTGCCCGCGGATCCAGCAACGAGCCTCCGCGTAGAGGATGGAAGCTTAGCGACAAAGTAATCCGCGCCGCGACCCTTGAACGAACGGATCGGATTCAGGGTCTCGATTTTCAGGTGTAGATCGAGTCCCTCGGCAAAGTTCTGCCATACGATTTGCGGCGAACGCAGAAAGACTGGATCTACAATCTGCGATGCCTCTTCGATGTTTGCGAGCGATAGTCTCACGGCTTGTCACTTTCAAACCGGATCGTGGATTCGCTGCCGAATCGCTTGTAATCCGAGTACTCGATCATGATTCGCATCCTTTGGCTGCCGGTGCGAAAATGCAGTTCGTCGTCTCCATAGGTCTTTACCGGAAACCAGTGCTGGCCGTCGATCTTGCGCCGGATCGTGGTGAAGTGCGGAAACAGATTTTCGTCCTTCGTGCTGCGAATCTGCGGCACCGCTTGACCTTCGCTGCGCACGATGGAATCGTCGCGCCTGTCGATCCAGAGCATACCGTCAAAGAGCCGCTGTCCATCGAGAATCTGCCGAGGACGCACGGAAAGCAACCAGCAATCGACACCATCCATCTCTTCTTCGCCCTTGTATTTGGTCTCGTAGATGAAGAGCGTATCTTTGGTCAACAGCATCGGCTGTACTTCGCGCAGATCACGGAAATCTTCGGCAGTCAGCTTGATGCGTACCAGCCGGTTCCAGGGCTTCTTCACTTCGCGTTCGCTGCGTTTGCCGTCCTCAAGAAAGATGATCTCGCGGACTTCTCCGTACTCTCCAGCCTTCATTCCATTGGAATGAAAATCTTCGACCCGAACGCTTTGCTTGTACATGTACTTGCTGCGCGCGGCCTCTGTCAGCGTCTCGCGGGCGGCAACGCGCTTGACGAGATCCGGAGGCGGATCCGCAGCATAGCAGGATACGATAAAGGCTGCCAGCATGATGCGAAGTTTCGTTTGGACAGTATGCATTTTGTGGATCGTGGCCGGTGTCGCTGGCGTCGTCTACTCGTCTCAACAGAATATACCTTCTCGCATCGCCGCTGCGGCCATTGTGGCGTTGTTGGTAGAAGCCGCGCTGTACTCGATGCCGGGCGTTGCCGATTTCCGCCAGAGGCTGGCATCGATCGGGAGCCCTATCGAACAGGGCGCGTGCTTGTGGATCGCGGCGATGACGCCTTATCTGATCTATTCCATCGGCGCGGGCTGTTTCACCTGGGAATCGTTCGCACTGCTCGCCGCAATCGCGGGATTTCTGTCCTTCTGGTACGCCATCGCGCCCTGGCGCGAGTTACCGATGCAGACCGATCTGCTGCTATTGGCCGTAGCGGCGGGGATCTTGTTGAGCGACGCTTTTAAAACCATCTATCCGCAACTCGCGCCGAAAGCCACGGTGAACATTCTCGGGCAACTGATGCTGATCCGCACGTATGCCTTCGCGTTGCTGTGCATCCGCAAGCATGATCTCGTGGGCTTCGGGTTCTGGCCGTCCCGCAGAGATTGGGCGGTCGGACTGCGGCAGTTCGCTTGTTTCATCCCGCTGGGATTCGCGCTAGCCTACGCAACGGGATTCACCACGTTTCGCGCCTTCGACCCCGCAAAGATGATTCCTGCGTTTTTGCTGACGTTTCTGGGGATTCTTTGGGTAGTGGCGTTGAGTGAGGAACTGTTCTTTCGCGGAGTCCTGCAGCAACACATACAGAGACTCGCAGGTAATCCGTGGATGGCGTTGGTGTTGACCTCGCTGCTGTTCGGCATGGTACATCTACCGTTTCGCGAGTTTCCCAACTGGAAATTTATGGCAATGGCTACCGCAGCCGGCCTCTTTTACGGCAGAGCGTTTCAAGAGACCGGCAGCATTCGCAGCGGCATGGTGACCCATGCGCTGGTGGCATCTATCTGGAAGGTGTTTTTGACCTAGAGCAAAGCGCTCGGACGAGCACTCCAGCCAGTGGCCTTGTCCTTGTGGATCTCCGTCAGATCTTTCATGTGAGCGCCCGCCTGCGTCAACACATGGTGCAGATCGTTGCCGATACTGATAAAGCGGAAGCCCTTTTCGAGAAACTCCGCAACGCGCGAGGTTCCGAAGAGGAACAGCCCGAGAATCACGTTGTTCTTGCGCGCTTCGTCGATCAGGGTCTGCGTCGCAGCCTGCAGTTCAGGCGACGTGTACATCGCCGGGAACTCGTACTTCTCAAACAGCCCCATCGACATGCAGAGATCGTTCTGCCCTAGGAAGAGCATATCCACGCCAGGGACAGCCGCAATCTCCTTCATGTTCACGATGCAATCGGCCGTTTCTACCTGCAGGGCTAGAATGACGTTCTTGTTCCAGTTGCCCGCGTAACCGAGCAAACCGTCTTTGTTCATGCTCCGCTGCGGAAAGTAAACCGAACGGGTGCCGACGGTCGGATAGAGCGCGCAGCTCACGGCTTGACGGGCCTCTTCCGCGGTGTTGATGTAAGGAACGAGGATGCCGTCCGCACCGAGGTCGAGCGCCTGTTGAATGCCTGCGCGGTCACTGTATCCGGCCACACGCACCATCGACTTCGCGCCGCCGCTGGCGATCGCGCAGAGCATCGAGGAAAGTTTTTCGTATCCCATTGGGCCATGCTGGATGTCGACGAGAAGCCAATCGTAACCGCTGTGAGCCAACTGCTCGGCAACCGTCGGGCTGTGGGCATTCAGAAAGAGCCCCATCTTGGGGGAACCGCTGCGCAGTTGCTCTTTGAACTCGGCGCCGGAAAGAATCTTTGACATATCCCTGCCATCTTATCGCAGGTTGGCACAAACGCAAAAGCGGCGTGGGACACTTGATCCCAACGCCGCTCTTGCTTCGATTGCTACGAGTGTTTAGAACGTGTAACGCAAGCCCAACTGCAGGTTGCGCATGTTGCCACGGACGCCGCGGATGACGCCAAAGTTGGAACCAAGGCCGGTCACAGCACTACGCGGACCACTGTTGATGTTCGATTCCGGATTGTTGAAATTCGGATGGTTCGGGAAGTTGAAGCCCTCGAAGCGGAACTGCAACTGATGCTTTTCAGAGAAAGGCATCTGGAAGTTCTTGAGCGCCGAGAAGTCCCAACCGAAGATACCGGGTGAGGTACCAACGTTGCGTCCCACGTTGCCAAAGGTTCCGTCCGCGTTGAAGACGAACGCAGCCGGATTCAACCACTGGTTCGTATTGCGGCCGTCGATCATCGCCGCTGCACCGGTCGCGGTGGGACGGTCGAACTGTCCACCGGTGTTCGACGGATCGCCGGATTGCGTCACCGTGAACGGAAAGCCCTTCTGTAGTGTCACGATGCTGCCCAACTGCCAGCCACCGATGAGGGCGTTGGCAAAGCCATTGTCGATGTTCATGGCGCGCCCCTTGCCGATCGGGAGATCGTAGAGGATGCTGGTGACGAAGCGATGGCGGACGTCGAAGCTCGACAATGCGCGTTCGCAAGCACGGCAGTAGCTGTTCTGCGGGAACAGTGTGTCGCCATTCTGGTTACGGATCGCGGAACCGTTGTCGATCGACTTGGCCCAGGTATACGAGAGCAGCGCGGTCAAACCCGCGGAGTAACGCTTGGTCAGCTTCGAGCCCCACGAGTGATAGTTGCCGCTGCCGCCGTTGTCGACAAGCTGGATGCGTCCAAACTCGGGGAATGGCGAACGGGCGGCCAGGCTGAGGCCGGTGGAACGGGGCGCGGGAAGCGTCTCGTTCACCGCACGGAGTGTCTCAAGACGGTGCGAAACGTTGCCGAGGTAACCAGTTTCGAACACGAGATTGTTGCCCAATTCGCGCTGCAGATTTAGCAGGTACTGCATCGAATACGGCGTGCGGCGGTCAACCGGATTGGCGAACGAATATGGGCGGCTGATGTTCGCAACGCCGCCGGCGATCGATGCCAGAGCGTTCGTCCAGCGCAACTGCGGATTCAGCGTGTTGCCGTTGTCGCGCAGGCGTCCTGCAAGATTGCGGGACATGTCGAAGCGCGGGTTACCTGTATCTTGCGAATAGAACATACCGGCACCCGTGCGGATCACCGTCTTCGAGTTCATCTGATAGCTGACGCCGATACGCGGTGCCCAGTCATTGTTGTCACGCTTCACGATGCTGTCGCCGAGCGAGCCATCGCATTTGGTCTGGATTGGGATGTTCGGAAATTCCGAACCCGCAACCCAGCGTAGGCTGATGCCCTCGTAGCAGTTCTGACGGGCAGCACCCTGACGCAAGAAGAACGGATGCAAGCTCTGATCGCGAACAATCGCATTGCGGAAGTCGGTTCCCTGCATGTCGAACGGAACGACCGCATTGAAGAGAGTTCCGGTCTGATCCGTCCAAGGCGGTGAGTTCTCATAACGCAAGCCTAGAGAAAGTGTCAATTTCGAACTGACGCGCCAGGTATCGTCGATGTAAAACGCAAATCCCGTCGCGCGGAACTGGGCTTTCGCGATTGAGACCGCGGCTTCAGACTGATTGATATAGCCGAGCATGAAGTCGGCGAACGGATCGCCGCCAATCGGGCCGACGGTGTTGTTCGCGTTCACGCGGAAGTTGTTCGAAGCCAGACGCTGGAAGCCGAACTGGCCGCGGGCGAACTGGTTGCCGACCTGATTGTACTGGTCATTGCGAATCTCACCGCCGAACTTGAAGCTATGCTTGCCACGGGTCCATGAGATGTTGTTGATGAACTGCATCGCGCGGTTATCGTTTTCGTACGGACCTTCGGAACTGTTGCCGAGTCCCGAATAAATACCCGCGAAATCGACACTTGGGATGCCCCATTGCACCGGAGGACCCGAAGGCAGACCGGTGATGCCGAGCGAACCAACCACGTCGGTGGTGAAGGCCAACTCGGGACCGGTGGTGTTGTAAAACTTGGTCAAACCGAAGCGGAATTCGTTCACCAACGCGTTGGTGATGACTCGCGTGTTCGAGAACATCCATTGGCTGGCGTTGGTGACAATCTTTTCACCGTTCTGGAAGAGATTGCCGTTGAGCTGGTTTTCTTCTGAGCGGCTGTAGCGTCCGAACCAATTCGACTTCGACGATTCCACCCAATCGAAACGCTGAATGAACTGATCCTTATTGATCGGGCGTCCGAGGGAGATTTGATGGTTGTTGATCAGTCCGGCGGAGGGAATGTTCGGCGTCGGATAGAACCCAAGCACCTTCTGCGAGACGGCGTCGAAACGCGAGGTTGGAATACGATTGCCGGCAAAGGGCTGCGCCTTAGTCAGGCTCACACCGTTCTCGGTGGTCACTGCGCGGGTGGCCGGGTCAAAGATGCCATCCGCGATCTGGCTGAAGTCGCCAGTACGCATCTGGGCCGAGGGCAAGCTGAACAGGCCCTGGACATTGCGCCGTTGCCGAAACCACTCGTAGTTCGACATGAAGAACAGCTTATTCTGTCCGTTGAACAGTTTCGGAATGGTGACAGGTCCGCCAAGGGTGAAGCCGTACTGGTTCCACTTGAACGGATCCTTGGGGGGACGCGCGGTTGTGAATGCGTAGTTCTTGGCATCCATCTTGTCGTTGCGGACAAACTCGAATAGCGAGCCGTGATACTGATTCCCGCCGCCCTTGGTGGAAACGTTGATCTGGGTCGCACCACGGCCGAATTCGGCCGGATAAACGCCGGATTGAACTTTGAATTCCTGCAGCGCTTCCACCGACGGAAAGATCACGTAGGTGTTGAAGTTCGGATCGGTGTTTTCCACGCCGTCCAAAGTGAAGCGGTTGAACTGGTTGCGCATACCGCCGACAGAGATGTTCTGGTTGGCGCGATCGCCGCCCTGACGTCCGTCGGCTTGACCGGCGGACTGGAATCCGGCGCTGACGTTGGGAGCGAGGCCTGCGAGCGAGAGATAGTTGCGGCCGTTGATGGGAAGTTCGACAATGCGCTTCTGATCGACGACCGTGCCGATGGTGGCATTTTCGTTCTGCAGCAGCACAGCTTGCGCCGAGACTTCAACGGTTTCGGAAACTTGTCCAAGAGTCAGCTCGACGTCGATGCGGGAATTCTGTTGCACCTGAACTTCGACGCCAGGACGATTGTAGGCCTTGAATCCCTTAGCTTCGACGCGGAGCGTATAGGTTCCAGGCTGCAAGGCCGGAAAGTTATAGACGCCCGATTCGTTGCTGACGGTTCTACGCGTGGCGTTTGTCGCCGCGTTGGTTAATGTGGCTGTTGCGTTAACGACCGAGGCTCCGGCGGGGTCGCGGACTTCTCCGCTGACATCTCCGAGAGTTTGGGCAAAGACAGAGGAAAACAACATCCCGATACAGATCGCGATGGATATGATTCGACTCATCGTGGAATCCAACTCCTTGATTTTTAACTACTACTATGCGAGAGCAACGTAGGTTTCATGAGCATATCACAAGCAGGCTTACGGCAAGCCTGAACGCAATACGCGACAGGCTCGTCCTGCAAGATCAGATCCATGCGTTGTCCCGCAATCGCGATTCCCGAAGCTCTTTTGGGATAAGGCCAAACCAGAAGCGCTGCTCAACGAGCCCGGCGACGACCACATACCGGGGTTGGCGAAGTGGTCGCGGTATCGGTGTTGACCGCAACAATCGACCCTGCGCCCGGGGGACCAAGTTTAAGCATTTGGTACTCTGTCAACTCGACGCGTGGAACCGTTCTCGATGTGGGATACGGCTGGTTGGAATGCGCTTCCATGGATCGAGAGTTCATTCACGCCAGGGTTGATGTCATCCTGGCAGAATTCGCCCGCAGGCGTCGCTTGAATGCAGTAATGGCGCTGGCCATCGAGCCGAGGCCGTTGCGACTAGCCGCAACATGGCCACGAATTGCCGAGCTTCCCCCAAAGAACGCCACCATCGGCACAGACTCGCGCGCCGCTCCAGTTGTTTACGCTTCGGGGCAGGTTCGACCGACAAGAGCCGAAGCCCACCGTTGTTTCGAATCGTCGACACGATCGCCCCGTCGCCCAACGTGTGCTAACACAGGTCTCACCCTTCTGACTCAAAACCAGATCCGCAGCCGCTTGAAGCGCCTCAGCGTTTCGCGCGAAGAGTTCAGTGACCCTGAATGTCTCACTCCCGATGTCGACGCCACAGGCTGTTGTTACGGCGAAAGCGGCCAGCACCGTAAGCGGTTTCATGGCTTCAAGTACTTCTTCAAGAATTCATAGATTTCCGCACGCGAATCGCGCGCGAGTTTCGTGTCGATGCGATTGAAGTGATGCCCGCCCGGCGGATTCTCATACACCTTCGATTCAAACTGCTTGCCTTCCGCCTTCAGCGCGGACATCAGCCGCTGCACTTCGAGGACGTTCACATCCTCATCGTTTGTCGCGGTATGGATCAGCAGCGGTGTCTTCAGCTTCGCCACATGCGTCACCGGAGACCGCTTCAGATACTCTTTGACATCGTCGTTGGCATCCTTGCCGATGTGATAACTCGAGGAAAACAGCTTGCGGTAGCCGTCGTTCTTATAGCCCATCCGCGCGACGAGATCGCTCACCGGCACGCCTGCGTACGCCACCGCGTAGCCTTCGGGATGATCGAAGATATTCATCAGCGAGATCATGCCGCCATGGCTCCAACCGATGATGCCGACACGCTTCGGATCGATGAAGTTGTAGGCTTCGAGCATCCAATTGCGCGCGGTCCAGACGTCGTCGTTCTCGCGTCCGCCATAGTCGATCGCGCGCCAATAGCCCGCACCGTATCCGGTGGAACCACGATACTCGGGCGCTATCACCGCGTAGCCTTGCTTGATCAGTTCGCGAACGATATGGGCGGAATTGCCTGCCGATCCGGACATGAAGTTGGAATGGACGCCTCCGTGAACGAGGACGACGAGCGGATACTTCTTGGCCGCATCGAGCTTCTTGGGCAGGAACGTGTAGGCATACATGATGAACGGATTGCCCGCGCCTTGGGCGGTTGGGTTGGGTTCCTTGGCGGGCGGCAGGCTGGTGAATACGGCCTTGTCGACATCCGCAATATCGCCGAGCTTCATGTGCCAGAGCACGTCGTCAGCCGCCTTGAGGATCATATCCGCGCGGTGATCCTCGGGTTGAGTGGGAGTGGGCGCGGCGGACGGAGCAGCAGCCTGAGCAAGTAGAGCGAGTACGAGCAGCATTCTCGCAGTGTAGTCGAAAAATCGATGACGATGTCACTTTTCGACGCTCATACTCGCGATTGACTGTAGGACGTCATCGCTTATGAAACAACTAGGTTTTTCGTTATTGACTGGACTTGGGCTGATCGCGCAGATCGATACCGGCACGTTGCGGGATCCGCTGATCGAACCTGTAACTCCGGGACAGAATTGCGTTCAGGGGACGAGTCCCGTCAAGGAGGGCACTGCGACACTAATGCGTGGCGGCGAGAAGGCCGGCGACGACAAGAAGTTCGACGATGGCACTTTCCGGATCTGTGTGTCGCCCGCGTTCGGCGAAGGTGAGAAGCTCTACGTGAAAGTCACATTCAAGACGGGAGGGGCCATCAAGGATTCGAACAAGGTTGATGTGGGATTGAGTCCAACCACGACTTCAACGGACGCGCTGACGCCATTGAGCATTGGCACCTTGAAGGGCGACGACACAGCGATAAAGGGTTCAGCACCAGTGAAAGATGGCTCGGTGCGGGTCAGTATCAACGGTGTCACGGTAGCGGATCCAGTCACGAAGAAACCTCTAGAGACCAAACTGTCGAATGGCAGCTTCAAGATCGAACTGCCGGACGGCGCGAAACTTAAGGAAAACCAACTGGTGGCCGTGACGATGAACATCGTCTCGGCAGACAACCGACTCGAGACCCTCAAGGCCTCGAAAGACGTGAGTGCCGGTGCAAAAGCAGCGAAAGTGAAGATTAATCTACTTCGCTTCCAAGCGGATCAGACGATCATAGCCGGTACGATAACCCAGGACGACGGTCAACCCGCCTTTGCTAGCTGGGTAAAGGTCCAGATCTTCGCGAAGGCTGGCACTGGCCATGAAAAGAATCCATACTTCGAGTCCACCGCCGACTTCGGAGCGAAAGTTTGCGAAAGCAACGTGAAACAGTATGGCGTCTTTTGCGTTTCGGTGGATCGATCCATTGGAGAAGGCGACCTTTTGAAGGTCTCTGCGTCGGCGCGTGAATCGAAAAAAACCCACGAGGCACAAAGCGAGATTGTCGAAGCGCAATCCGCAGTAGCTGCCCCAACTGCCTACTACAACGTAGCGATCTTCGACCTAGCTGAGGGAGACTCGGAACTGCGCGGCACCATGCCGGCAACCGCGGAAAAAGTGGTGCTCAGTATCTTCCGCGGCCGCGGGCCCGGATATGGAACGAACATTCAACTGGCGAGGCTGGAAGCCACGACGGACAAGACCAAGCGTGAGTTCGTCGCGCAAAATCTCGCGCGCTTTTCGGAGGGCCAGAGCGTGGTGGCGGTGGCTCTCGACTCTGCGGGCACGGAGGTCGGGCGCAGCCACGCGGCATCTGTGCGCCCGTTGCGCTACAACTGGGGACGCGTGCGCGCAGACTTTAACGTCGGGGCAGTTCTCGGCCGTGAAAACAAAGGTTTTAGTTCACCGCAACCTTTTGTGCGTTTCTTCAGCGACCAGAACTGGAAGCCTTTCCGTACCTGCCGTGGCTATGCGCCGGAGGATAAGAACACTGATGAAGCTCTCAGGTTCATCATTGGCAACTGTCCTGACCTTCGTCGCGGCGATCCGACCGGAG
>ENA-ORBV01006484-ORBV01006484.1-microbial-mat-metagenome-genome-assembly--contig:-NODE-6484-length-20619-cov-4.591715_pt1 | contig 20619 bp, 19 predicted proteins | sample MGYA00237777_ERZ505514 | MGnify/ENA primary metagenome ERZ505514 (study PRJEB26160, sample SAMN06269048) | microbial mat metagenome | isolation source: Oligotrophic lake microbial mat | place... | reverse complement strand
TTTTTGGCGCGTAGCCTAAATGCAAAGGGCAAGTCGCCCCGAGTGGGGCAAATGGGGGTTAATCGGTTTTTCAGACGTGCCTTGTATGTTTTTGTGGCAAGAAAAAGAGCATAGAAGAGTGCCCGCTGACAGTGCTCACCTCGCGATTGGTGGCTTTGGCACAACAACACTGGAAGTCGTCATTGGCAAGAGCTGAACTATGTCTCACTTTGGGCCCGGGAGACCTGGACCTTGTAGCAGGGTGTTCCAAATGAATCCCCCAAGGGCAAATTCGGATCTGAACCTGGCCTTGAGTGGCATCTCGCACCAAGTCCGTGCTCGGATTCTCCATGCCACCAAGACGCTTGACGTGTCTTCAGTTCTCGGAACCTTTCTCCAGACTCTGTCTCGACCAGAAGGATTGGTTTTTTCAGTGCCACCTGACGCATAGCGAAGAGTCAACATGATCATCTCCTTGAGCTCGCCATTTTCAATTTCTGCCAAGTGGTCCTCCCGTTTCGTTGGCATAGCTTTGCCAGTGCGTCGCCATTTTCAGGTCCCACAACGCTTTTGCCGTTTCCTTCGCATTTTTGCACCTCCTCCACACCATTGTGTCATTCTATACAAAGGCTATCAACAAACTAGATGCACACCCAACCTGTAGTATATGTGTGCGATTGAAGTTGATTTCTAAAGTAGTTAGTCATGGATTGATTCTATCCATCAAATTAATGAGGAGGGCCCGGAGGAAAGCAAAACGGTTGAGGTCCCGAAAATAAAAAGCCCCTCGAAATGGCGGTAAAAGAGGGGCCATAGTCCAGACACGCATAATTGAAACATGTTTTTTTCACGTGGCTCCAAGTCTTGGAATTTTGATTCATGATCATTTTAAAAATATCCTTCTCTTCGTCTACTCACTGTAACAACAAGAGCCAGACTTTCCAGCTACTGCTCTATAGCAACTAGCTGAGTTAAGAAACAAGTTGTTGCCAGTGTTAAATAGCCAGCTGGCTAGCTACCCCAAGATGACGATCATCAACGACCAGTCTGAACAGTCTTCTTTACACGAAGTGCCTTCCTCAGGCTCCTTTGCACGCGAGTCGTTTGTTCATGCCGAAAGCGAAGTCCAATGGCCCGAACCAGAAATTGTCTTTTCAAGTCCCTATGAATACAATTGTAAACCAGAGAATTCTCTTGATCCAGCTCCAGCACCAGCACCAGCTCCAATGCCTCTTCCTCAACAACCACGAAAGCCAGATGTCATGACCGTTGTGACAGTGGTCTCCATTCTGCTGTTTATTTTTTTGCTGTTGACCGTTTCCATAGTTGTGATCTTCAGTAACTTTGACATACCCGATGAGAACGGTGTATCAGAAAAAGGGGCTCTAGCGGATCGAGGGGATCTAGAAGCCCGTCTTCGTGAAATTTTACCAAATCACACCGTGGAAGCCATGGACAACGATCCCAACCATACGTCCCCGCAGAGCAAGGCTATGGCGTTTCTGCTCAATCACACAATAACCCAAGAAGAACTCGAAAACCTCCAAAATTGGGATGCGTACAGACATGTTTTACAGAGGTTTGCAATGGCGACAATCTACTATTCTACCAAGGGAGATTCTTGGAAACAAAACACCTACTGGGTGGACATTGAGATTCATGACTGCGACTGGTTTTCCTCGCGTGGGACGAACTCCTTCTCTGAGGAATTCCAAACAACCATATATGACGCCAAGTCTTGCAACCTTGGCGAAATTATGGCGCCTCCTTTGCTGGGTGATGATAATGTCAATAACAACACGGATGGTATGATCAACAATTTATTGTTGAAATTCAATAATCTCAGCGGCAGTCTTCCACCCGAACTTTTCGATTTGCTTCCATTTTCACAGTGGATCGATCTCTCCCACAATGCTTTGACTGGAACAATTCCGTTTCCCACGAATAGATCCTTGTCGCCGCCAGGATTTTCTTTACTAGCTAATTTGGCTTTGTTCAACAATTCATTGACGGGATCCATTTCTTCAAATATTGGCAGCCTGTCCAAGTTGCAGTATTTACAATTGGAGCAAAATCAACTCTCCAACCATCTCCCCTCCGAACTGGGCCTCTTGACCGACCTTACGGGCCTGTTTCTAGACCAAAATAAATTCAGTGGGACCATTCCCTCGGAAATAGCAAAATTGACGGATCTAACGGATTTGTGGTTACACGACAATGCTTTGGAGGGTGGTATTCCCAACGACCTTGGCTACATGTACAAGTTGCAAAGGCTATTCCTTGCCAACAATCGATTAACCCAATCCATTCCGTCTAAAGAGCTGAGTGAGCTTTCGAACAGCCTCACAGATCTCGACTTGTCGAATAACTTGTTGTCTGGGACGCTCGGGACAGAGCTAGGTCTGCTGACCAGGCTAGAAGTTTTGAGGATATCCAACAATACGCTCCAGGGTGCAATTCCTTCAGAACTGGGACTCTTAGGCGCATATGGAGCTCTGCAAGTCTTGGATTTGACTGGAAACGCTTTGACTGGTTCCATTTCAGAAGATTTGTGTTTTATAGATACTCTCCTGGTAGACTGCGACAGCCTCTGTGGGTGCCAATGTTCGTCTTGTGGTGATGACAACCAGAACAACGCTACCGGAGTCTTAGCAGAAAATGCAACGGCGTCCTCTATCGAGAATAGGGAACTGGTTTTTGAGGGCGATGTCATTACCGTCGACGACGGGGCCGAATGAACAGTACTTCACCACAAAACTCCCTAAATGATACACCCAGGCAATTCCTCAGGGCAACCGGAAACCAGTTCTATAGGCTGGGCGGTCCTGCATAAGTAGCTCCAATGCACAAGCAGAACCTCTGCTGGGATGACAAAGAAGGTACTTATCGTATCCACAACTGGGACTCCAAACATCTGCTGCGACTCAAATCTACACACAAGTCTTTATCTACTTGTAGAACATTCATTACTCTTACGTTATCTGATTTTGTCATAACAACCAACATCCACTAGTAGCTACAAGTGCAGTAGCAGTACTGCTGCTCATAATAATTGTAATAGTTGTACTCGATCACCTTGAACAGTAGAAATAGTGTTCTGATACATTACAAAAATAGTTGTCAATTAGTTAGTAGGCTGACTGTTATTCTTTTTCCTTCAAAATAATATGAGGGGGTGTAGTGTGTGGGGTGGTCCATGCTATGCATTTGCCAGTCTTCAAAGAACTTGCAAAATATCCGTGTTTCAGCCAAAAACCTGGGTTTTCCCTCAAATTCCAAGTTGTAAACTATGTGGTGGCAGTGAGCACAAAAAGAAGCTAGCGTACATTACGACGCACATTGACTCTTCGTACGTCATCAACTCGAAACAATCAATTGAATGGAATGAATGAATGACAAAATTGCCACCGCACAATGAATCATCCTGATGACAACTAACAAGCCGAAGAAATCTATCGCATGATAAATAGATAGTGACATCTTAGTAGGGATCGAAACCACATGATAATGGCACCTATGGTGGCTCCCATGAACATATGCATCGGCTTTTTGCTGTTGCATGCAGCACTCATACTACCAACATGTGAAGGATTTCTTGTGAACCTGCCGCCGACTCGGTCTTCAAATCTAGTGGGGCAGCATGCCTCTCACATTGTTGCCAGAGCAGATTGTAAAGATGGGTCCATGGAAGTTTCTAGAACCTTCGTTCCCACTCTACAAAAGGAGGAGGATGACACCAAAGAAGAAGAAAAAATAACAGAAACCTACAATATAGCTTACAAAATCTTCCGACCAATGACATTGTCATCCAAGAAAGCAAGTCCTATTTTGGTCCTTCATGGAGGGCCGTCTGTGCCTTCGGATTATTTATTTCCACTGGTAAATGCAGTTCCTTATCGCAGTATTATTTTTTACGATCAACTCGGGTGTGGGCAAAGTGATGAACCCAAGGAGCCGGCTGCGTAAGTTCTACTGTGCTGTTGGTAACTGCTTTTTTTGGTTTGGTCATATCCTGACGATAAGTATTGGATGATAAACGCGTGTGATATTTGCTGTAGATATTCGATTGAGAAAGGGGTGGATGATTTGGAGTTGCTTGTGAAAAAGCTTGGCTTGAGACAATTTCATTTGTTTGGGCAAAGTTTTGGGGGAATACTGGGATATGAATTTGCAAAGCGAATCTCCGAAAGAAACGAGCAAGATCCGCTTTTTGAAATACTCTCCTTCACTATTTCGTCGACACCGACAAGCGTCCCTTTGGTAGAAAAGGAAGCCCAAGGGCTCGTGGGTAAATTGCTGGAAGAAGACGGCGATAACAGCACGGTCGAAGACCGATTTCAATCCACACACATCTGTCGAACACCTGAGAAACCAAAGCCTTTGCTCGATGCGTATGCCCACGCAGGAACCGTCTGGCGAGGGACAAGTGCAATTGCCGAGTATGTGGCAACGCCACCGTCGGATAAGGCTGCCCCCTTGCCCCCTGCCATGATAATGAGAGGAGAGCACGATTTTGTCACGGAAGTTTGTAGTCAGGATTGGAAAAACAAACTATGGAATCACAAACGAATACGAGAAAAGGTACTCGTTGGTTGTTCGCATCATGGTCTCTTGGAAAACGCATTCCTTTACGGGGACATCGTTGATTCTTATTGCACTGAGTACGACCCCTAGCTAGCTACATACCATATCAATGTGTTTTTCGTTATGAAATCTATAGCCTAGACAAAACTGTGTATTGTTCCAGTGATGATTGCTTTGTTCATTGGAATGGTTTTTCCGAGGAATCTTTTTCTGTGGCTTTGTCATCGGATGAAGTTGACGCGTCGTCTTCATTGTATAAATCCGCCATGACCGTCAACCAATCACCAGCTCCGTCGTCACGATCAAGGTATTCCTCCATTGCTTTCTCTGCTGCCTCGTAGGGATCTACTGGGGGTGCAGGCGGAGAAAGGGTTGCCGTCGGTTTTGACTGGAACTCATCCCGTAGAAGATTATCGGTTTCCAAATCAACAATGCCATCTGCTGATTCTTCTCCTGTTTTTGAGTCTGACGATTTGTTGGTTCCGGCTGATGATGCCGCCATCTCCTTTAGATCATTCCCTGAGGCAGCAAAAATTCCCGCGGTGCCAACGACGGTTGCTGCTCCGACTGCCGCAAGCGGAGTTATGACACCGTCATCTCCATTTTTACCGGCCGCCTCTGCCGTTTGGCGTTGTCGTTCTAGTCGGTTCTCTCGTACTTGGTCTTCCCGTTCTAGCCGTTCCGCTTCCATTTTCTTGTAATTGTTGTCAATTTCGATTCGTTCTGCTTCTATTTTTTGATCCTTCAAGCTAACGATTTCCTCCTTGGTCGAGCGCAGCCTCTCCAGCTCCTTGCGACCTGCTGCTAGTGCCTCTTCGTAGGATGCCTTTTGGTTGGTTTCCTTCTCCTTTAAGATATTCAGCGTACTGATTTGGGTGATGTCCATGCGAAGTTCCCCGGGTGCATATTCCAATTCATGGACTCGATTTAACGGAATCCCGGCAATTAGGGCAGACAACAAAGCAGGACCTGTGCCATCGGGAAAGATCACCAAGATTGTTTCTCCAGAATACAGCGTTTCTAGTACTGACATTACCTGACGAAGCCTCACCGCCTGGTCCGCCAATGTTTCGTTCTGTCACAATGATAAGTATTGAGAATTAGCACCAACCAATGGGGAGTTATTTACATTTCCTAACAAAAGAACGTTCAGACATGCAAATCGTACGTACCGGCGTTCCATCTTGATTGGCAGGTGGTCGGCCACCCGTACCATTGGGACCTGCCTCCAAGGCATCCAAGGCCCAAACGGCGGGTCTCGTTTTCGAGTAGCTAAACATGTCCCATTTGCCAATTCCTCGGGGATCCAAAAACGTAAATTCGGGAACAATGCGATCGCGTCCCAAATTCAAAGTGTCTCCCACAATATTGGCAGCGTCAATACAACCAGCCGCTAAACTATATTTGATAACTCCTGGAGATCGTTGGGAAGCTTCCAGTTTGGCACATGCTTCTTGCATTTGTTCGGCGCCTCTGGGACTTAGGGCTGCTTCGCGATTGGTTCTGAAAAATGAGAAAAAGAGGAATGGAAAAAAGACAATAATGAGTATGAATGATTATTATGTTGTCGCTTAGTTGGAATTTCGTCTCGTCCATTCTTTGGTCGCCCCCAAACCATGCCAAATTATTATAAAGTAGAACATTCATGTACTCACAAAAAGAGTGGATTGGTGGACCATATATCTTCGGCTTCCAGAAGCGTCTCTCCCACTCTTAAAAAATGGTAGGTATTGAGCATATCCCTGGGGTCGTCCACGGGAAATTGAACTAATCCTCGTGCCTTCGCTTTGGGTGGCGAACGCCAAACGGGAGAAGAGATGAGTGCCACTGACCCCCAAAGAAATTGCCGACGCCCACTCCAGGATTTCCTTGGCGGTTCCTCCTCCTCATTTCGGTCATCCAGACAGCCGAAAAGAGAGGCGATAATAGGAGATGTTTTTAATGGTCTTGAGAAGGCTTGACTTTGTTTCACATGGCATTGTTTTCTTCCTTGCCGACGTGACGTCGATGGAGAAGGCACCAATGCTTCCAACGACTGTGCCAAAAATATGCAAGCTAGGTACAATGCAACTAGTCCTTTCATCTTTCGAATTACACTAGACTTATCTGAGTTCTTAATGTGGAAAGACAAATGCAGTCCCTATTAACTAAACTCATCAAATCAACGTGTATCGCGTCGGAATTTGTTGGGTCCGATCAGCTGATGATGGATTTTCTTCAGGAAGGCCCCGAATCACGACTAAAAAGGTCATTTTTGAGGGTTATTGTGTGCGACGTTCTATTTCTATGACCGAAAATCACGCACGGCGGTCCCGATTTTCCCACGCGATGCAACTATCGACCACAATTTCCCTCAGCATGTTTCCCGCATGTCCGGTTCACTGCTGTTTCCCTCACTAAAGAACAATTTCCCTCACAGCAAGTGCACTGAATAACACGGACATTGTTGCTAAAACAATTTGAAATGTGGCGAACATTTGTTGTGTGAAGGAAAAATAGTCTTTGCCATGGACATTATTGGCTCGTCTGCCACTAACAGCACTGTCAGTGCTAGCTAGCAGCAGTGTCAACGACATCTTTTGTGTTCAGTTCAGTACATCTAGCTTGTTGTTTGTTGCAGGTGGCTAGCTGCAAGCAACGCAACAAAACCATGTCGGACGTTCTCACTGCCGATGAGGTTAGGCGTATTGGTTTGAACTTGTGTGGATTCGACGATGAGAGGCAAGACCGAGTCCGTGACAAGAAAAACCGCGAACGATTCCATGCGCACTGTGGCACTTCTCCACTTGTTGTTGCTGTCATATGGGAAGACCTACTTACAACGGATCTCGAGGCTGCATCTGTCGATCCAGAGGAAGATGGGACCTGCATTGACCATCTGTTCTGGGCGCTGTGTTTCTTGAAATGTTACCCAGTTGAAAACGTTGCAGAGGGCTCGATGAAGGTTTGCGATAAGACTTTTCGCAAATGGGTTTGGTTTTACATCAGGAAGCTTTATGCTTTGAGAAAACTGAAGATTGTAATGCCGAAGAAGTGGCGAACTCGATTCATTTTCTCAGTGGATGGCGTTCATTGCCCACTGAATGAACCAATGCATGGTGAATACTCAAAAAACCCGGCATTCATGTCACACAAATTCAGATCAGCTGGTTTGGACTACGAAATTGCGATTGATATATTCAACAACAATTGTATTTGGTGCAATGGCCCTTACCGTGCAGGCAAGAATGACATCAGTGTCTTTCGAGACAAGTTGATACATGAAATTCCTCTCGGCAAACTTGTGGTTGCCGACTTGGAATGTCGCCGAGAGAGGTCAGTCGTCACCACGCCTAGCTCCCATGATGCGAAGGAAGTCAGGGAATTCAAGTCTCGTTCGCTTGCAAAGCACGAGAAGTTCAATGGTAAGGTAAAGAATTTTAAATCTGTCAGTGGAAGGTTTCGTCATGGAATCAAGAAGCATGGTTTGTGTTTCCATGCGGCAGTGGTGGTTTGCCAGCACCAGCTGGAGAATGGTTCACCTTTAGATCCGGTTTAATGATTACAAGTGTTTAGAATTTAAATTAAATGAATAGTTTGTTATTGTTTTGTTTATTGCTATTCTAGTCGATGTGTTTGTAGTTCCGGTTTTGTATGTCGCCTTGTGAAATTGCTCGTCCCTCAATTCAATTGTGAGTCAAGGAAATGATGTCATCACGTAGATCTTCTACAGGGTGTACACACTAGGGATTGGCCTACAGCATTTAAAATAAAGACAGAGCAGCAAAGGCAACAAGTCCAACTAGTACTAATTTATTAGGTGCTGCTTTCAGCGCGCTTTTGATTGACTTTCGATGATCTTGCTGCTGCTCTTCTTTCTTGTTCTTTTTGCCACTGTTCAGCCTTGCCATCACGGTTGCCTCTCAGCAATCTATCCAATCGGTCAAGTCCGTGTTCGTCCGACCATTGATGCTTCGGTTTTGGCTTTGGTTTGCTCGGCGCCGCACTAGCCACAACCACAGCCAAAGACGAAGATGAAGACTGTGTGTTGTTCTGTGCCGACACATGTTTATTGTATGCTGTTCGCATCACATCCAACAGGTCTAAGTTGTTGTTCTGTGCATGTTCATATACACCATACCAATCATCGATCATCGCATTGAAAATGTCGGGCACTGACATCTGCATTTCAGACGCTAAAACACGGAGGCCTTCATCAATCAAAACACGCCGGACACACACCTCCTTTACAACAGCAGCAAGATCGGCTCCATGAGTAAGAGACCAGGCATAGACAACACTTGGGTTCAATGAGTTGTACACGATCTGTGGCTGGACATTTACTTCGGTTGCGACGACGGTGCAAGCTCCCTTTACTCTGGCCTCAATCTGTTCTTGCGTTACTTTCGAAGGAGAACCTTTTTTTGGAGACGAAGGTGTCGCCTTTGGAGAAGAGGCATGCACATCATTACCATCGTTGTGAACATCTAAAAAGTAAAAAGAGAGTTGATAAACAAATTTCATACGTTAGAAAGAGCCAAGAAACAATTCAAGATTCTTCGTCTCAGCTAATCTACTCGCCATCATCAGAATCGCTGTCATCAAGATTCATGGAACTAAATTTGGTCAGATCTCCGATCTTGGCATTGGCTGTTGACTTCTTCTTGCCTGCTGGATTCGACAACTTATCCAATGAATTCAAATCAACGAAACACCACTTGATCCACGTGTCATACGTGTAGACGGATCGCTCAACCGGGTTGCCATCCGTTCCAGGAACTTGCTCCTTCCACGCAGTCTTGCGACGGATATGCGTGACGGTGTAGTCAACATCGAACTCAGGAATCATGTCGTCATTTGCCTTGAACTCGTCCGAATGGAATGGCTTGTTGCAAAGATTCATTGAAGGTGGGAAGATCACAAGGTGCTTCAACCACTTGTCATCATCTTGCTGCGCTCTGTGTGAAGTAAGGGCCTTATTGTGACCATCCTTGACCGAGTCGAGTGCATCTAGATCATGCTGAATTCCGGCATTTTTGGATGTCACGGATTGTGGCAGTCCAGGCACGTTGAGCAAGATCAAATTGGTATGGCCCTCAACGTGGGTTGCAGTAAGCAGCCCGTCTGCAACATCAGCATAGTCCCCCATCATTTCGATTGAAACCCCAGTATTGTAAAACAATCTTGCTCCCTTTTCAACGAAACGATGCGCCATTACCGGATAGGTGTAGATCTCTCCATGACGAATGCGATCTAGCGGGTGGGGAACCTCAATGGGTTCAGCTCCTGTGACAAAAGACAGCAACAGTCGTTGGATTTTCATTCAAAAAAAAGTTGGCAACGCAACAAGCAACATGCCTAGTTCTCTCGCCTTAGCGAGGGCACCAAAACTTAGCTCTGCCATGGTTGGTTTCGGTTTTGCTTCAGGGCTGGTTACGTCTTCGAACGTCGTAATTTCGGTTGGGGGCCTATCAGTCTTGGATTTCTTCTTGCCTTTCGTCGATGAATCAGTGAATAGTTGTTTCTTCAACAAAGGCGATGCAACGGCGGGTGTCACTTGGGCAGATGCACTTCCAATCTGCTGCTGGCTTGCAAGCTCTTCTGCACTCCAAACGCGAAGAGATCTTAGCACTTCCTTGCATTCCTCGTCAGAGAGACCTTTCCAATGTTTCCACTTTTCCTCGACTTGGGATCTTCTTGTGCCGGGACCTCGTGAACCAGACTTGCCAAAGAAATCTTCTCTACCAGGCTGGTTGATAACCTTCGCAAATGTCTTTTCTCTCTTGACAAGCTCAATGCCACCAGCTCCTTCAATGTCTTCGGCAAGTTTGGTTTGCACAACAACTGGAAGTCCAGCAGCGTTAGTCCGTGCGGGGTGCTTTCTCCTAGTCGATGAGCTAGCACTTGCAACAGTGCGCGCACTTGATGGAGTTTTGGGTTTTGTTGCCGACTTGGGTTTTGTCGCCGCCTTGGCCTTGGGTTCTTCGTCCTCGATGTCAATCAGCTCTGCGACACTGTCGCTGCAACGGCTGCTATCTGCCTCGCCGCTTTCTGAATCTGAATCTGAGATTTCTTTTGGTGGAGTGCTCCTGCTTCGAGCCCGAGTTGTTGATGATCTTGTTGCCGGACTGTTGGCACTCAACGCTCGCTTGGCTTGTTTCCTCCTTGTCTATACCATGGCCCCACCAGCTGTGAGCACAACCTTGATTGTATATCACGGTTGTGCTGCTGCAAGACTTTTCGTAACGCGCAAGTCATTCATTTAGTAACTGGTATGCGGTAATGACTCGGCGAAGAATTTTCGATTTCTTCACCGCGCACCCTAACACTACCAGTCACATCTGAAGTAACGAAGAGCTCACAATCAAAAGATGCCTGATAATGGGCCTAAGTGGGCTGATAGCGAGGCAAAAGAATATGTCTACGACTTGCTTTTAGATGGAACCATACCCCTTGATTATGCAACCAAGAGGGGTGGCGTTGGACCGAAGAAAACACACGACACACATTGCTTAGGCAAGCCAACATTTGATCACTTTCCTTACCAGCCACATTTTTCGAGTAGGCTACGTACACTCCGAGAGAAAGTGATGGAGAGGGATAATCGAGCAGACAGAGACGCGGAAGCCCTTGCTCATGACAGAACTTTTTTTCCAGAGCCAACGTTGAATACGAAAGGTCAACCGCATTGGCCAACCTCGTCAGCAATGAGCAGGCTGACGAGAGACATAGACAAGAAAAGGCACCTCAGAATGACAAAGAAGAAGTTGTATTTGTCGAGGCCTGAGCATTGGCAAAAATATGATTTGCGAACGTTCAGGCAACACGTGCATCAAGAAATTCGGAGCAGAAAGTTTGAAAAATACATTAGAGACAAACGATCCAAACAAAAAACGTAACAACTGTTTGCCGCCTAACTTTCAGATTAATTAATAAAGTAATTTGGTAACATAACAATTGTTTGACAGTGAAACTAAGATGCTTTTAGCCATCATTGTCGGTTCTTGTTGACGAGATTGCTTGTGCTCTTGTTGCGTTTGTTACTTTCCCGCATTAGTGTACAATTTCCCTCACTAATTTCCCGATTTCGGGAAAATGTTGTTAAGTCCTGCAGTCGTGAAACTATAAGTAAATTTGTCCGCCGTTAATTCCCGATTGGTGCGGTAATTAAGAAATCCGGTACTCGTTCGTTTCAAAATCGAAAAATATGACGTATTCAGTCGTGGTTCCGGGCCTTCCAGTTGCCGATCTTTCGTGTCATTTCTTACTTGGTCGCACATGAGCTCTAGATCCCGGCGCCTACTATAACTCGTCTGGTGCGGAAGAAAACCACAATAATAAATTTAATTGTGAACTGCCTCTCATGATTGTTGTGCTAGTTGCTGCGATGCTACATCACTAAAAACATATATGGGCTTGGACGAAACTTGGCTAGCTAGCTACTAGTTGATGTGTACTTTCGTATGGTAAAAAAGAAATGGATCCCAGTGCCAGATTTAAAAAACAAAACTATAATCAATTCTTGTCCCTCCTACTTTGGCATCATTTAGTATCATTTGTATACGTGGTAAACGGATGCGTGGGTGGTTTCAGAATCCATATAAGTCGTACGTACTCGCCGTGTGGCCGATATCCAATCGAATTTAAAAAAAAATCCAGTCGGAGCTGCTGCCTCCAAGCATCCTTTTCTCGCCAACTGAACTATCCACGTGCTTGATTTAATGGAAACAAGTGTGTATTGAATTGCATTGCATGAATTGTTGTATTTCTTCCGCAAATTTTCCATTCTTTGTTGGTCGTGAATTGTATTCTCTCCTTCACTCTTTTTTCCATAATTTTATATTTTATTTGTATTCTTGAAGGAAAAACGTCAGGCCAATGACTGAAATTATATTTTGCAAGGGCGTCGGTAACAAGAGTGCCGAATTCAACAAGATGACGCCCAATAAGAATAGAACCACAAAGGTATTGCTTCCATAGTGTGGCCACAAGGCCACATGAAAGGCCATCGAGGTCAAGAACAACAAGCCCATGACGGCGTGCGTTTCTGGTTTGAAATTTTGATAACAGACCTTGCGCGATTGCACCTTTCCCGCGTACAATTCCACATAGGCCTTCAAAGCCAAAATGGCAATGGTCCCCGCCAAACCAATCTTGAACCATTCGTGCGAGACTTTGGGGGAATGCAAAATGACGGAGGGTGCTTTTAAGGTGTGCAAACAATAGCCAGCACCACCAATGTAAATGGTGCGTTTCAAAACATTAATGGGATGGTAGGTGGGAAGGACGGGTGGCAATCCAGCACTGGAATATGGATTGTTGATTCTTGCAGTATTATTGGTACCACTACTAGCGTCCGTAGTGGTAGTAGTATTGGACTCGACGTCGACTTTAGTCGTCGTGCGACTCTTTTTGGGTTTCGTCATTTTGTTCAATTATTTTGCTTCAAATTACTTGGATTTTTCTACAACACAATGATCGAAGAAGTATACACCGTTGTATCAATCAAATAAAGTTGTTATGGGACGAGGGATGAATACGATACAATTTGTCACTTCGTGCTTCAAAATTGTATAGGTACTAGTAACTGGAAGAGTGATTGAACGAGCTATTGTCTACGTTGTGTTTTTTATGCCGACCATGGTGGGATTGATTCATTGATTCATTCAGTTTGTTTGCTTTGCAACGATGTTAATTCGCCCAGGCTGCTAACTACCGTCTGCCTTGCCTCCGATACGAAGTTCAAAAATTGGTCGCATAGCTTCTCGCTCAAATTGCATTCATTCATGCATCATATCATGAGTTCGTTGTCGACAATTTTTTTAAAATCCAACCAACCTCTTTTATGCATCCATACATGTCCATCTTCTCTGTGTGCATCATCACAGAAACTATCTAGGAGGATGTATCATGTTGACCGACGTGCCATTGCTCTTTTTGTGGTCATCACCTTATGTAGTATTGGTATTGCTTTTATCGAACACAGTTGCAATCGTAAAAGTCCATGGCCTAGCTGTACCTGTACCTGCAGCACCCCCAGTATCACAATCTGGGACATCACATACGCTATCGTTTTTCGATATTGTCACAGACTGGTTGACGCAACAACCAACTGTGAAATGGAGTTTGGAGGATACTGCCGTTGCTTTTGGCACTGACACGACGGACACGCGACGACGAACCTTTCCTCAAACATCCTGTCCCGTGCTCAAGGTCGTTTCCACTTCCCCTAGTAGTGGCGATGAACTGTCGCTGTGGTTGCACCTTTTGGCATCCCCCCAAAACGCCGACAGTGTGGTGTCTCCCACTTGTACACGTGACATGACACATCAAATACAACAACAACAACAACAACAACAATCGTCACTGATACATTTACATGAAGATGTGTGGCATTCCAAGACGGACATTTGTAAATCTCGATTGTTAATGAAATTGGGACTTTGCCAAAACAACCATGCTCGCATCTTTGCCCGCAAAACACGTGTCCAACGAATCACGGCAGCACAGGCCATTCCTTTTTTGCAAGATCATCATTTGTGGTCGGCAACCAAGGCCAAGTATTATTATGGATTGTTTTACAACACAACCACCACAACTTCTGCTACGAATAGTAAAGATGAAACAATGCAACAGAAAGAAGAACAATTGGTCGCCGTCGCCAGTTTTTCGTCTCGTCGCAAAATAGTACGTCGCGGCCAGCCTCACAAATCGCATGAACTGATTCGATTTTGTACCCAACGTCAAATCATGGTGGTGGGAGGGATTAGCAAATTGCTACGCGCTTTTGTCGTGGATCAACAACCCGATGATATTGTGACCGTTGTGGATCGGGATTGGGGACCAGGAGATGGATGGCATGGATTGGGATTCGAAACGGTTCATATCATGCCTCCCTTGGTCATGGTCGTGGATTCTGCGGGCAAACGGAGACACTTGGTGGGTGCTGGCATTCAAACGCCACCGGACAGCAGCAGTGCCGATACTACGGATGGCTCTACCACTAATGACAACACCCTGATATCCTCAGAACGGTTCGGATTGGAGCAATATGTATTGGACGAGTTGAAGGCTCTAAGCAGTCCCACAGAAGCGATGCAGTGCTTGGACCGACATGGATATCATCCTGTCTATGATGTAGGCGTGGAAAGACTCTTCATGGTAGTTCCAAAACAACAACCAAAGCAAAAGCAAAAGCAACATTTGAATGATTCCAATAGCTCTGCAGTCACGAATCGGGACCTTTGGGAACAGTCGGTGCCATCCTATACTGCCAGCTATTATTCAAACAACTCTGGCATTGCGTCCTTGCTCAGTTATTCAGAGGCTCCATCATCAAAGCCAGCAACAACTAATTGTACAAATACTGTAGATACGCCATTGAGCAAGACAAATAACAACAACATTACTATTCAGGGCGATTCATCAGAAGCAGACGAGGATAAAGCTCAGTTGCGTGCCACGGGGGGAACCAAAGGATCCAAGCTAATCTTTTCGTCGCCTTCCTCTCTCGACGAAGCAGCAACCGTAGAAGTACGGGAACGACCAGGAGGATGGTGTACCCTTGGTATCGTGGGAGGGGCAACGAAAAGTATCTACCACGGCATTTACAAACTCGAGAGTGGTGCTGCAAGCCTTGACAGTCCTAGTAGCTTCAATATCAATCCATCGGTTCTTGTAGCAGAACACTTGCGAACCATGGCATCGGTTGCCTTGGCTTGCTTGGAAGGTCGCAACAGAGATGATGGAGGCGACAATAATATACAGCTCCCGGACGGTCATCATAATGATATCCTTTCTTTCTTGTATTTTGGATACGGGGCGGGGACGTTGTCGAGGTTCATGGCCCACACCATTCCCGATAGCCACCATGATTCTGTGGAGTTGGATCGTGGAGTAGTAGAGGCTGCGAAATTTTGTCATCTTGTCGGTCCCTCGGAGAAAAGCCAGTTGTACTTGATGGACGCATTGAAGTACCGCCGATTTGACCAACCAGCGCCTTACGATTGTCTTTTTGTGGATATCTTTGATGGTGACAATCTTCTTCCGGAAGGATTTTACTCAACATCATTCCTCGAGCATGTGCGTACCAATCTTCTCAGCAACCATGACGGCCGACCTGGGATGGTCGTACACAACTTTCACACTGGGAACAAGAAGTTACAAACACAACTAGAAGAAGCAACAAAGTCGTACCAGAAGGTCTTTCGCACCACTATAACTGTGGAATCAACGGATAGCCGTCCCACTGGAGGGAATACGATTCTCTTGGCGACAACTGTACAATTGGATCAGAACCAGTTGCAGATTGCTGGAGACAAGGCTCGTAGGCGATGGGGTGTGAACTTTGATGTTTCCACTCGATCCACACACGCGTTACGTCAATCTATGCTACTATCGTGACGATGCCGAGGTTCGGCATTTGCGCGGCGCAAGGATTCACTCGAGTATGATGAAGTGAATCATAGCCAACCTACGTGACAACGCGCTTTTGCCTGTCACGAGCACGGTATCACTAAAGACCAAAAGATACCATTTTCATAAAAACGACGGACGACTCATACCTTAAAGGTGAGGGAATTCAAAACTCAAACGGAATTTAATAAGTTATAACGCTAAATCTTTAGATACGATCACATCTTGCGCTTTTGCAAGCCAGTAAAAGTCGTGGCGGTCGTCAGCGGAAAAGGTGTCAGAGGACACTGATCGGCAGAAAGTTGGCCACCCAGTTGTATCTAAGAAACCGATACTTTTCTTCCTTCATCTCCTTGACGAAGGATATCTATTGGCTATGCCTAGATAGTAGTTTCTAGGTGAAAACCAACTATTCAGCCACCCATCAGACCCGATGGTTCTATGCTGTACATCTCGGTAGAGCTATTAGGGAGTTTAATCGTGAGCACCATTGTTTCAAGCCAAACATATAAACATAGTGCTTCTCATGGCATAGCTTCTCATGTGGAAGGTCCAGAGCACTACTGGTTGGGTGAGCTCCATCTGTTCCCTGTTAATCATTTTTAATTGGAGTTTCACTTAATCAGTAACAGTGCCTTTGCGCTGCTAGCTTGAGCCAAGCCATGTCCTGAATTGGAACTTCAATTGTTCTCCTATCCATCTCTGCATGTAGAGGTATCAAGCAAAGCTCACACTATGAAGCAGAAGACATTTACTATCTCCAAAATGACACAAGTCTCATCCTGTTAGAAAACTCCATAAACCCTCTCAAAGATACGAAGAAGTGTGCGCATCTGAATTTCTCTGCAGCTTCAAAGGCCAGCCGCAACGATAACGACGAAAACAACCATGCACGACAACGAGAGCAAAACACAATCATAATAACAAGCCCTTCAATCAAACTCTCAAGACTAGATAGGTCCACTAGATCCCTCCTATTCTTGGGACATATACCAATTACGTTTAGAATCATCAGTGTCCGCACCATATATCATGATGGACTTGGAAACTTACATTAGCCGCTACCGCGGGGAAACGCGGTTGCAGCGTTTGTTGCACATTGGCAAGACCGCCTCGGACTCTGCCTTGGTCACACAAGCCTACGAGCTGGCAGAGATGCAAATGAAAGATGATGGCAATGTCTTGCGGTACAAAGAAGTGTTCGGTGATGGTAAGTGATGGTTCAAAAACTTTTATTATGAGTTTATTATAAATGCCAGGAAAGGAGAATGGGTTTGGAAAAGAGACAAGATCTTGAGAGCCTCCTTTCATTTGTATTCCTCGGTTTCTGGACTTTTCTGGTTGTTAATGTCCCCGTTAGAAATTTTCAGTGTTGTCATTCGTATTAACAATTTGACCATTACTCACGAATCCTTTGACATCCGCTTGACTGGGTGACAGAAAATGGCCCTTCCCCGTCGCATCCCCGTGCTCGCAGTGGTAACGTCATTTTCGATCATGAATTTATTATGCAGACCGAAGTCCGCAATCGCCAGTCCCGCGACATGTTGACGGGTCGATTGAACACGGCACAAGCCCATTTGAACAAAGAAGCCATCCGAACAGCCTACTTGGCATTGGCCGAAGCCGATGTCTTGCGGGGGGACTTGACGGAAGCCTACCATGCTGCCTTGCGGGCCAAGGATTATTGTACCAATCGTGCTCAAACCTCGCAAGTATCCTTTTTGGTATTGGAACTGGCCATTCATTTGCAAAATTATGCTCAAGTCAAGGATTTTTGTTTCAAAGTTCAGCATACGCTCTTACCGGGGGCTTCCACTACGACGTCAACTGCTGCTGCCGCCGTGGCGAGTGCTGGTGGCGATGCCTCCCAACAACCAAACATTGCCGACAAGCTTTTGGTAGCCAGTGCCTTGGAACGATTGGCCCATGGAGATTATGCCGAATGCGCCTCCAAATGTCGTCAGGTTTGTGCTGGTCACAATCGTGCTGTAGGAGGGCCTGGTGGTTCTAGTGCGCCCTTGGAATGGGACACGCTCGTGGCGCCGGAAGATATTGCCACCTACGCAGCCATTGCTAGCATGGCGACGGCGTCCCGCACCGTACTCATGGATTGGATGGAACATCCCGAAACGCTTGAATTTTTAGCGCCGCCCTTGCAAGATGCCATGTTTCAGTTGGCGTCCCGTGCCAATTATGCTGCCGCGTGGCAGCGATTGTTGGAATTCAAACCCCAACTCGAATTAGACGTATTTTTGCAGCCGCATTTGACCAAACTCTTTCAAAAAATTCGACAAGCGTGTATTTTGGAATACTGGATTCCCTATGAACGTGTGCAAATGGAGAAAATGGCAAACGATTTGGGCCTCCCGGGAAATCAATTGAAGACACTGATTGAAGAATTGATGATGCAAGGTGCCATGAAGGATTGTCGTATGGATTGTCGTACCTTGTGTTTGATACGAGACAATGACAACAATCACGACGAAAATCCCGCTTACAAGACGCGACGAAAGCTCGATAAATTGGGAGCGCAGGTACTGGATGATACGTATGCCATGATAGTCCGGTTGGCGTGTATCGAACATGATTTGGTCGTGGTAGATCCCCAATCGAAGGATCGTGGAGGCCGAGGTAGACGTGGCGGAGGGCGAGGAGGCGATGGCGATGGCGGTGCCGGACCCGACGCCTTTGATGACGACGACTACAGCAGCGATGGTGACACTCCCATGGTCGACGTGAGTGGACAACACCCGGCGATTATCGGGGAAGACGACCAGCAGCAGAATCCAGAGGACTTGTACTAGTAGACTAGCTAGGCAGATACAGCATAGACCTCTCATAAAAAGCCGGCACCTCATCACGGAATCTTTTGTGAATACATAGACTATACTGCATGCTTTGTTTTGATCCTACTTGCTGCTATCAACTAGGTCGCCCAAACGAAAAAAACTGCACATACGATGGAAAAAACTTAGTAATTCGATTAAATTTATTTTTGTGTGAAATCTATTTTCGGCAAAATCCCGCTGCTTCTCGTTCGTCTTCGCACTCCGTAACAACTGATTAACTACACTCGCCGCCTGGTTCCATTTCCCTCCGTAGCTCCTCCTAACTATCCTGAAGAGGTAACTGCCAACTGAACTGGTGACAATCTATCGAAAGGCGTTCATGCCAAACTGAGCAAAGGGGTCTTCCTTTTCAGGCGCTTTGTTAGCTGCGGCTTGCCCGCTTGGAGATGCCATCCCACCCATTGGCATTCCACCAAATTGATTCATCTGTTGGGGTTGTTGCATCATGTTGGGGTTCATTCCCATCATATTGGGATTCATCCCCATCATGTTGGGATTCATTTGCATACCACCATTCGGCATGCCACCGCCAACCACTCCTTGCATTTGCTGCATCTGCTGCATCATCATTTGCATCATCTGTGGGTTCATCATCATCTGTGGGTTCATTCCACCGCCGGCTCCGCCACCCTGTGGTTGCTGCATCATCATTCGCTGCATGTTCTGTTGTTGTTGCTGCTGCATCATTTGATGCGCTTGCAAACGGGAATTCATCTTGTCGCCACCTGGCTGTTGCATTTGCTGCTGTTGAGGATTCATGTTCATCTGCTGCATTTGCTGCATCATTTGCATCATCTGCGGGTTCATCATTGGATTGGCTCCTTGGTTGTTGTTGTTGCCCATATTGTTGAAAGCATTCATGCCCATGGCGGGAGCGCCGCCACCACCCATGGGTGTGTTGTACATGTTGAGGATATCCTGCTGCTGTGTCTTTCTCGTCCTATCTCGGTCTGGCGTCTTGGACTTTGTGCGCGTCTTGTCACCTCTTGTGGGAGTGCGGCTTCGAGGTTGATCATTACTACTGGGAGGAGGAACAATACTAGCTGCCGCAAAGTCTGCAAAAGGATCAGAACCATTGCTTGCGGCCGGTGCCGGTGCAGGGGCACCCATGCTGCTGCCAAAGTCCAACAAGTCAACGGGTTCTGATTCCTGTTTCTTTAATGTCTTTTTCGAACTAGCCTTTGGTACAGGAGCTTCGGATGATTTGCTCCTGGTGACCTTCTTTTTCTTCTTTTCAGCCCTCATCTTGGCCGCATCGGAAACTTGTTCTGTGGGAGGAGGACCAAAACTGGCAAAGTCGTTGTTGGTATTTCTACTCGTTACCAAGTCATCAAAGGATGGCTCATTGTTCTGATACTCCACCAAGGCTTGAGGGTCGTAGAAGCGACGACGTTCGTATTTATCTCGAACGTACTTCTCACGTGTGGTTAGGTCAGCACCGGTGGGAGGCTTTCTTCCGCCAGCCCTTTCTAGATTGGCCTCCCAGATGGCATTGACTTTGCGGTTGCCACCATTTTCCATGGCCAATACCTCCTTTTCTTTCCCTAAGAATGAAGGATTTATGAAGGTAGTGTCAATTGGGTATACATAGCAAAGAATTGGGATAAAAAACCAAGCCCTCAAGTATGTGAGAAAGAAGAAGAAAAATCCCGCTCTACAAAAAAGAAACACACATAAAGCAAAGAGGGGGCAGTCTCTCTCTCTGTTTTCAATAGAAATAATGGAAAACAAACAAAAGCAATTGCAACACAAACGCTTTCTGACGACATGTACAATACGGCACAGTATACTTACAGGAATCCAAGTTGAT
>ENA-ORBV01006483-ORBV01006483.1-microbial-mat-metagenome-genome-assembly--contig:-NODE-6483-length-20619-cov-9.400935_pt1 | contig 20619 bp, 17 predicted proteins | sample MGYA00237777_ERZ505514 | MGnify/ENA primary metagenome ERZ505514 (study PRJEB26160, sample SAMN06269048) | microbial mat metagenome | isolation source: Oligotrophic lake microbial mat | place... | reverse complement strand
CCTCCCACCTCAACCCTTTCCCCCTCCTCCTTCCCTCGAAATTTTGCAGTGTTGATTACCTACCCCTGTCAGGAGAGGGGCAGGGGGTGAGGGCTGAAAACGAGAGGCTTGCGTAAGGTGAGTCATTAATCCAACCGGGAGATCTATTCATAAGATTAAAGACAGTTGTACCGGACGTTAAAATGACACAATTTGCCATCTCTGAAGGGTCTGGGCGTGCTGCTGATCCGACCATGACAGCGCTGCTGCCATTTGTAAATCAGCCCCGGTGTCAGATGCAAATCCCGCTCGATTTTGGCGATGCTCCGTGTGCCTTCCGCCATCATCGCCAGCACATCCCGCTTGAACTCATGCGTGAATTTTTTGTAGCGTCCCATTGTTCTCTCCTTACACTCCGTCTAACGGATATTTTCTGCGTCTATAGACGTGAACGCCAAACTTTCAATCCTGATCATCGATACCCAAAGTGCGTTTCACTGGATCGAAATTCAAGGCTATGTCGGTGAAATTCGTGACGAAGCCGATGGCGCATGTGCGCATATCAACAAGCTTTCCGAAATGTATACGGGAACGCGGTCTATCGGCATATGGTCCGAGCGGCATCGACCGTCAGGTGTATATCGTCGAAGTCACGAAAATTAACGGCATTTAGGCAAGCATCACCCTTCCAGCAGCTTTGGCATCAGTTCATCCATCATCGCGGCGGCATCATCGATAGACTGATAATCATCGGCGTAGCTGATCACATTCAACTGGGGGTCAAAACTCCAAAACCCTGCACCGTCATACAAGAAGCGAATGTAGGTATAGGCGATGCCCAGCGTGATCCGTGCCAGGCTGCCACCCATATACGGAAACACCACAATACACCCGCGCTGGTGACAATACAGCCGTAAACCGAGCTGCTCCATCGGGTACAGCAGTTCGATATCGCCGCCATCGGCTGGCTGGGCGATCAAGGTCGAATCAAAGCGCAGCAAAACACGTGCCAATGAAATCGGCGCGAGTTTGCGTACAGGGTTGTAGGCTTCGAGCATTGCCGGGTCGCTGCCGTGTGTGTACAGCCATTCGACCATGAGCGGGGTCAAATATCCGGTCTTGGGGACATATAAGTGGATGGTGTAGTTCATCATGTGAGCATTTAGCGATGAGCGGTTGGCTTTTAGCTGCGCTAACTGCTCATCGCTAATCGCCTTTCATCCCCTTGCTGCGATTTAAGAATATCGATCAGGATCGGTAAATTGTCATATTCCCACAACGGCTCGCTGTACCATGCCGCGCCTGTTTGATCGAGCAGTGCCAACTGGCGCGACCCGACACGGTAGCCGCTGTAATCTGCCCATGACAAATCGCGCCCACTTTCGTGTAAACCGCGCTCGCTCAGGCGTAAGGTATCGCTGAAACGGATGATGTCGCCTGTCACCAGCAGCCTGGCGATTTTCGGACGCAGTTCGCGGTAGACGCCTTGTTGCAAGCGCGCGCCTAAATCTGCCGCGCGCCGATACAAGTTGGTGATGACGAACTGCTCACCGCGAATCGTCGTCACGGTGATGCGCGTAATCGAACGGCTTACCAATCCACTGAAGTAACTCACCCGTTCGGCGCGCAGTCGCAGCGATTCGATTTCGTTGTACATCAAATCGACGAAGGTCGAGCCTTCGCGGTAGGTAAAACCGAGTTCGTACAGGATGATCTCGCGGTTCCAACGATGCAGCGCGAACCAGCCGACAATGCCTGTGATAAGCGCCATAACTGCCATCGCCAGCAGCGGACTCCAATCGGCGGGAATCCGCCCGATTGTAAAGCTGACCAACAGCCCGCCGCCGCCAATGAAAATGCCCGCGATGATCAAGGGTCGCAAACGGTCGCTTGGATGATTGCCGATGACATCACCCAGAAGTTCGTGCGGGAGCAGCGCCGCATTTGACTCTGGCGGCTGATGTTGGTTGGTCAACAGATTAGTTCCCGCCGACCGCGCTGATTTGCAAATTATCGAAATGAACGCGCACGCCGAGTCGATTGGAAGCGCCCGCGACCAAACCGACCTGTCCCTGTGCATACGCGTCGTCCTCGACTTGCGCGATTAACACATCGTTGACATAAAACGCCAGTGTCGTCCCTGCACACACCGCGCGCAAGCGATTTTCACTCGCGCCAATCGCAATCGCGTCGTTCGCACGCCAATCTGCCAACGCTTGCAGATCGCGCCCACGCGACCGGAAAATCGCGCCCGCGCCCGTGCCTTGTATCAGGAAGAGATAGCCGTCACCTTCCAGATTTAAGCGTGGGTCAATGGTCAATTCGTCGCTGGCTTCGGGTGTGTTCTCGCTGGTCGCCTCAACGGTGGCTTCGCTGGTCGCTTCTGGCGTACTTTCGCTGGTCGCTTCTGGCTCAGCTTCGCTGGTTGAATCGGGCATCACTTCGGATGTCGCCTCGACGATAGCGCGTAGCGTCGCATCTGGCTCGACGGGCTGCCCAATGCTGCCGCGCACACGACACATGACGCCAAACGCGCTCTCATTGCGTTCGGTGATCTGCTCAACATCGACTTCGACAACGGTATCGCTGTAGGTATCGCCCCACTGACCCCACCACAACGTCGCGTCGCCTTCTGGTACGTCGATGCGAAAGACGCCATCGATCACGCGCAGCGTTGCGTCACCATACGCGCCTTGTTCGAACGAGTTCGGCTCGCTGAAATTAAAGTTGGCGAGTTCATCGCCTTTGCTGATGGTAACAGTGCTTTCGCTCGAACACGCCGCCATCAAAAATGCATAACCCGCTATCAATCCAATAAATCCGCGCCCGGTACTCACAACGCATACCCCTTCAAAGAAATTTCGATACATGATTATACGCATTCTTACACCGCGTTGGTTCAGCGAATACCACTCGCGAGCATCCACAGCACCAATCCGCCGCGCGCCGTCCATGTTATGGTGCGAATCCAATTCGACGCGACCAGCGCGCGATGTACGGCGTCATCGAAGCCGCCCATGAGTTGGCTGTGCTGGGGCACATTGATAAACGCCGTTGACAGCCAGATCACGCCGATCAAGCCCATGCCGATCCACGCTAAAAGCGGCGAAAAAGGCACGTTTCCACCTGCGCTCACCACGCCGATCAGCAAGAATCCGGTCAGCAATTCGATCAACATGACCGGACCGACCAACAATGTGATCGCGTTCATGTGCTGGGTCTGATACCCGATGAACGCATCCGCACCGACATAACGAAAGAGCGGATAATGTACGAGTTGAATAGTCCATATCAGCCCTGCCAGAAACACTGTCGCGCCGACATGGGCAAGTAAAATCCACTTGAGTTCTGATGACATAGGTAAGCGTGATCCGTTTCGACATGATGTGACCAACTATACCGAAAATAAAGCACAGTACGACTACAATGTCGAGCGGCACGATTTTGTCGTAATCGCGCTGCCCGGTCTGCCGGAGTCGTGGCTGTATATCACCGTCAGCGATGACGACGACGACGGCGAAGTTCTCGATTATCGGTGGATCACGCCAGAACAGATTATGGGCGTGCATCCAGCGTTCGCACCGACGATTACGCCTGGCAATATGCCAGAATTATTCACTCACCTTACGCAAGCCCCTTCTTTTCAACCTCTCCTCACAACATGTCTTCCCCTCAGACCCTCAAGGCGAGGGGTGAAAAACCGTCGCGGTAGGCGAAGTCCTTCTCCCTGAGGGAGAAGAATTTAGGATGAGGGCCATCTGCGCCCACGTAACTGCTCAGTTACCAAAAAGGGCGAACCATCGGCTCGCCCTTTGCAGCCTGCCTTATATTGTGTGACTAGCTAATTACATCGCGCGGATTGCTGCCGTCTTTGGCGGGACCGACGATTCCGCGTTCTTCCATCAGGTCGATCAAGCGCGCCGCGCGCGTATAACCGATACGTAAACGGCGCTGGAGCAGCGACACGCTCGCTTTACCCATCGTGCGGATCAGTTCGACCGCTTGATCGTACATATCGTCTTCACCGTCGCCATCGAGATCGCTGTCATCGTCGTTGTTACGGCGCACCGACTGCACGACTGCCGCCCGCGATTCCTGATCCCACATCGCGCGTGTGCTGGCAGCGGGTTGCGCGGGCGTGCCGCGTCCGGTCACGAGCGGATTCCACACGCCACCATCGCCGCCGCGCGAGTTGTCCACCGCATGACGCGTGTCATCCGCGAACCCCGATGCGAGCGGACGCGACGCGGAGATCAAATCTTCTTCGCTCATTTGACCACGCCAATGGCGCGTGATGTTGTTGATTTCGGTATCGCTGACGAACACGCCCTGCAAACGCACCGCCGACGGCGCATCGCCGCTCATATACAGCATGTCGCCGCGACCGAGCAGTCGTTCCGCGCCTGGTTGATCGAGGATAACACGGCTGTCAACGCCACCTGCCACCGCGAACGCGATACGCGCCGGAAAGTTCGCTTTGATCAAGCCCGTGACGACATCGACCGACGGACGCTGGGTAGCGATAACGAGATGAATCCCCGTCGCGCGTGCGAGCGCTGCGATACGGGTGATGACCTTTTCCGTCTCGTCCGGCGCAAGCATCATCAAGTCTGCGAGTTCGTCGATGATGACGACCATATACGGCATCGGTTCTTCGCCGCTGCGCACATGACGGTTGTAATCTTCGATATTACGCGCACCTGCCGCGCTGAACCGCTTGTAGCGGTCGTCCATTTCGCGCGTCACCCATTTGAGCACACTCGTCGTGCGTTCGGTATCGACGACGACGGGCGCAATCAGGTGAGGAATGCCGTTGTACTGTGTGAGTTCGACGCGCTTCGGGTCGATCATGATGAACTTGAGCTTGCTTGGCGGGTTGCGCAAAATCAGACTGGTGATGATCGAATTGACGCACACCGATTTACCAGAACCCGTCGTGCCTGCGATCAGCAAATGGGGCATCCCGGCAAGGTCGGCGGCGACCGGTGTACCGTCCACCCCTTGACCCAACGCAATCGCTAACGGACCCGTGATTTTACGGAACTGGTCGCTTTCCAAAACATCGCGCAAGCGCACGACCGCGCTTTGCTCGTTTGGCACTTCAATGCCGACATAGCCTTTACCCGGCACAGGCGCTTCGATACGGATCGATTTTGCGCCGAGCGCCAACTGCAAGTCTTTATCGAGACCCGCAATCGAGCTGACCTTGACACGGTTTTTCTTACCACGCGCCATGATGTAATCCGGTTCGATACCGAACTGAGTAATCACAGGACCCGTTCGGACTTCGACCACGCGACCGGGCGCGCCAAAGCTGTCGAGCGTTTCTTCGATGATCTTGGCACGGCGCAGCAGCAGACTGTGATCGAGTTCCTGGTCTTGCCCGCTCATCAACAACTGCGATACTTCCGGCAGTCGCCAATCCTTGATCTGGCGCGGACGCGGCGGCGGTGCGGCGGCGAATCCACGTTCGTCATCGTCTTTGGTGTCTCTGGCGTTCAACGCAGCCGCCGCCACAGACCCGCCGAGTACACCGCTTCCACGCGCCGATGGCGGTGGAGGCGGCGGCGCAGACGACATCGCTGGTGCTGGTGCGGATTCGCTGGTGCTGGTGATGCGCGGCGACCGCGCGGTCACGACGGGCGCGGTCAAGCCGGGAATCGGCGGGGCGGCGTTTTCGTCGTCCTCGTCCTCGACCGAGCGCGCGATCGCGGCGGTCAGTGGTGGGCGCTGCATCGGCTGAATCCCGCCCGTCGTTGGTGCAGGCGTGGAAGCCGTCGGCGTTTCCATAGGCGCGCGGGTTACAGGGGCAGGATTTATTGCATCCATTGTTTCTATCGGCGGTGCTGTTGTAGGGGCAGGATTTATGATGCCCACTGCTTGTGTTGGCGTCGCTGTTGCAGCGGCAGGACTAAGACCTGCCCTTTCGGGCGCGAACGGCGACGGCGCGGGAGCAGTCATCGATGCGCGCGCGAGATCGCCCAACGACGGCGCTGCCATACTCGCTGTTGCAGCGGCAGGACTTACCCCGCCCACCGTCATAGGCTGCGTCGTCGGGGGCGTCGTTGATGCACCGCGATTGCCGAACAAACTCCGTTTCGGTTCGTTGGGCGTTGTCGGGGCAGGACTTGCCCCGCCCACCGTCATAGGCTGCGTCGTCGGGGGCGTGGTTGATGCGCCGCGATTGCCGAACAAACTCCGTTTCGGTTCGTTGGGCGCGCCGACAGGCGGGACTGATCCGTTCGGTGATGTTACAGGCGCGACCGATTGCGCCGTCGCGGGGACGTTGTTACCACGACCGCCAAACAGACTGCGGCGTGGTTCATTGATGGTCGGCGGCGTCAAGGCTGCCGCTGCCGGTTGTGGCATCGGCATTGCGGGCATTGCCACTGGGATCGCCGCTTCTTCTTGTGCGTCGCTGCGGAATGCTGTCGTCACGCTTTGTCCACGTGTCGTCAGTTGAATTTTGCGTTCTTCACCCGCCGCCGCAATCGCGGGCGCGGGGATCGGCGCGGGCAGCGCCGACTGGCGTCCAGCGGGCAAAGTATCCGGCGGGCGCATCACGCTGATCGCGGCAGGCGCGGCTTGCGCTTGTGCGTCCGCACGTTCAGCGCGACGGATAGAAGACGCTTGTTGACGGCGTGATACCGACGTGCCGAGGCTGCGTCCGACGCTGGTCACGATGATCGCAATTTCTGCCGCGCTCAGCTTGAGCGCGAGCATGAACCCGATTACCAGCACACCCACGATAATCAGGAATCCGCCGATTTCGCCGAAATTGGACAGCAGTTGATAGTAAAATTCGCCGCCGACACGACCACCGCCGCGCCCGAATTGCGCGGAAAGCGGGAGCAGTATATTGCGAAGCGAATCGAGATATGCCTGATACGATTGTCCTTCGCCCGGTGGGTAATCGAGCGCGTTGATATACTGCGCCAGCGCCAGCAAACCGACGAACAACAAGCCCAAGCCGATCAAGCGCTGTGCGCCGACGACCGGGGCTTCATCGCCAAAATGACGCAGAATCAGGTATACGCCAACACCGAGCATGAAAATCGGTATCGCCAGCGCACCCCACCCGAACCAAACCGACAGCGCACCGTTGATGCTGCCGAAAATTTGACCTTGCGACGGCGACAAACTGCTCAGCAATATCGCCAACGGAATCAGCACCAGCGCGACGCCGAGAATATCGAGCTTGGTATCGAGCGACATGCCGCCCGTGCGTACTTTCGGCGCTTTGCTGATGCGCGCTTTGGCGCTTTTGTCATTTTTGGGCGGGTTGATAAAGTTGCGCACGCCGCCGCGAATCCGCTCGGTGATTGGGACTGCGGTCGCCGCCGATGCGCGCGCGCCCCCTTTGCTGCCTGTCGCCGATGGCGGTTTGGAAACATCACCGCCGCGATTGCCGAATGATGTGCTGCGTCCTGCACCGCCGACCGCGCTGGTCGCCGCCTTATCAACGGGTTTAGTGCCCGATGGGGCGGATGATCCGCCTTTGGGCGCGTCTTTCGAGCCAGACCCGAACGGCAGGCGTCCGGCAAGTCCACCCGCTAAGCCGCTCAGTCCGCCGCCCGATGGTTTTTCTTCGGTTCTGGAAGCTGTGGACGACGATGAAGCCGGACGCGCGCTCGATGCACTCGGTTTATCGTCGGCTTTATTACCACCACCGAAGCGTCCGGCAAGTCCACCCGCTAAGCCGCTCAGTCCGCCGCCCGATGGTTTTTCATCGCGCTTGTTATCCGGTTTTTTATCGTCGGCTTTATTGCCGCCGCCGAAACGTCCGGCTAAACCGCCCAGTCCGCCGCGCGAACCACCTTTATCATCATCGCGGGCTGACCCGCCGCTGCTGCTTGTCGAACCGGGCAAACGGTTCGCGCCTGATCCGCCAGAACCCGATGACGAACCACCTTGCTGTGAGCCGCCGCCAGAAGTTCCCGACGGACGATTGAATGAATTTGAACCGCCTGATCCGCCAGAACCCGATGACGAACCGCCTTGCTGTGAGCCGCTGTCAGAAGTTCCCGACGGGCGATTGAATGAACTTGAACCGCCTGATCCGCCAGAACCCGACGACGAACCGCCTTGCTGTGACCCGCCGCCAGAAGTTCCCGACGGACGATTGAATGGACTTGAACCGCCTGATCCGCCAGAACCCGACGACGAACCGCCTTGCTGTGAGCCACCGCCGGGAGAACCGGGCAAACGACCGGGTGCGGGATTCGATGAACCACCTGATCCGCTCGATGAGCCGCTGCCAGATGAACCGGGCAAACGTCCGGGCGCAGGATTCGATGAACCACCTGATCCGCTCGATGAGCCGCTGCCGGGTGAACCAGGCAAACGACTGGGTGCGGGATTCGATGAACCGCCCGATCCGCCAGACGTACCAGACGGTCGGTTAAATGGGCTTGATCCGCCAGCGCCGCCGGAACTCCCCGAACCAGAACCACCGCCTAATGGCGTGCGTTGGACAGGTGACGGCGCGCTGCCGCCGCTCGCTGGCGGTGCGCCAGCGCCGGTACCAGCCGGGCGCGGCGGCGGGTTGATGCCAGCGCCACGTACAGCCGAACCACTCGACGCGCCACCGGGACGGCTGAATGGATTCGACGCGGAAGATCGAGGCGCGTCATCGCCTTCTTCTTCGTCGGCATCGTCGAATTCTTCATCCTCAACTTCGTCGTCGTCTTGGTAATCGTCGTAATTGTCGTATTTGCTCATAGTCTTTTTCACCGCACACATTGTCTCACCCATAGCATAACACGAAATTCAAGTTTTGGTGGATCAATTTTGAACAAGCGTTCTATTATATTTGTGTAAATCCCCCAACTGGTGGGCGACAAAGTCGTGCTATCATGATTTAGTGGCGTAATGACCCTATGATCGTTTTATTTAGTGGAGCACCGCCATGCAGTACGCCCTCTCGATTGAGAACATTGAGTGTCCGATGATCGAAACCGCCGATATGTTGTGGCAGCTTAACAACGAATATACGCAGCGTCTGGGGCGGGCGCGGTCGGCGCTGGAACTTGTCGATCGGCTGATGATCGAACGTGTGGGTTATCTGCTCACCGATGAAGCGGCGGACAGCGGCGATAAACGCGCGGCAGATCAATTATTTGCTGTGCTGCAATACTGCACCCAACGTTTTCAAAACCTGCGCGATGAACACCGTGACTGGCGCTATAAATTTTTGTACGACTCGCCAGATTCAAAGCGGATCGTACAAAACGATGACGCGATTCGACACGCGATGGTTCGCTTTTCGCGGATGCGTAACAGCCACGAACGGGCGCTGAAAGAATTATCGTTTCTGATCGACGCCCTGCCGCGCCCCACGACCGATATGACCAGCGTAGCGCTTGGTGATTTGTGGGAAATCCTGCGCGGCGCGATCACCGATTTGATCGGCTTTGGCGACTACATGCAAACCTTGCACTAAGCCTCACCCTCAACGCCCTGTGGACGCGGTACAGGGGCGACACGCGCCAGCGTGCGGGGTGAGGTTTTTAGATACCTTCTCTACCCCATTGAACCTTAACGCGAGTCTTGGCATAATGACGCCAATTCGTTTTGTTCTGCTTTGCACAAATCGCCCACAAAGCTGGTGAACTTCCATGACCGAACAAGCATTAACTTCAGCCAAACGCGTGTTCATCACCGGCGCTGTCAGCCTGTTGGGGCGCGCCGTGGTGCGTCATCTCAAACAAGCCGGACACGCCGTGATTGGCACCGTCACAACACAACCGGAAGCGGCAAACTTACGCGCCGACGGTGGGATACCGGCGTATCCTGGGTTGACGCGGGCGGGCGAGATTCGCAGTGCGATGACGGCGTTGGGCAAAGACAACCTCGTCGCCATCAATCTGATCACGCAGTTGGCAAATCATGCGCCGTTCTTCCCGGTCAAGTGGGATACCTACATCGATCTGCTCAATGAAAGCACGCCCGCGTTGATCGAAGCCGCCAAAACCGCCGGAATCACCTATCTCGTGCATGGCAGCTATGCGTTCGCAGATTTGCACACCGAAGATGAGCAGCTCACCCCGCTTCTGTCCGCGATTCAACGCGCCGAAGCGTTGGTTCTGGGGTCGGGCATTCCGTCGCTGGTATTGCGTTTCGGCTATACCTACGGCGATGCCGCCAATTTGCGCGGCTTGATCGCGTCGGTTAAAGCCGGACGTCCCGTATTCACCAGCGCCGCCAGCGCCCATGCCGCATGGATAGAAGCCGACGATGGCGCGAACGCAGTCGTCGCCGCGATTAACGGACAGGTGAGTGGACACACACTCGATATCGTTTCGGATCGTGCGGCATCGCCCGCCGAATTTCTGAGTCATTTCACCACGCAGCAAGGCGTGAGCGCGCCCAGTGTCTCCGTAATCACCGCGCCGCTCGGTCGTTTGTCGCTGGGGGCGACGCAGTATGCCCTGCTCAACGCCAGCGCGCACGCCGATAACGCCGCCGCCAAAACTGCGCTCGGCTGGACACCGCGTTTTGCCACCATCCAAAATGGACTGGACGACCTGCTGTTGACATGGCGTGCCAGCAACCTAGAGAAAGCCTAAACCGATCGTGCTCAAAGCTGTGTTATTCGATATTGACGATACGCTGATTGACTGGAGTCATTTCACCGATGATTGGATGACGCTGGAGATGAAACATCTCTCCGGCGTGTTTGATTATTTAAGCGCCGAACTGGGCATGATGCTCACCGATGTGACGCCATTCCTGAGCGAATTTCGGTCGCGCGCTGCCCAGGCGTGGACGACCGGACGCGACACGTTGATCGCGCCGAACGTCGGTGCTGTGCTCATCGAAACAGCGGTTGCGCTTGGCGCACCTGCCGAGAAAATCGAGATGAAGCGCGTGCTCACGGCTTATGGCTGGCGTGCGATTCCTGGCACGAAGATATTCCCGGAAGTCCACGATGTGATCCCGATGCTCAAGGCGGCGGGCGTCAAAGTCGGCATGGTCACCAACGCCTTTCAGCCGATGTCGCTGCGTGAGATCGAACTCGGCATCGACGGACACAACATTCTCGATTATTTCCCCGACTGCCGTATTTCGGCGGCGGATGTCGGCTTTCTCAAGCCACACCCGTCGATCTTCGAACTGGCGTTGGAAACCATCGGCGCGACCGCTGCCGAAACCGTGTTCGTCGGCGATGATCCCGAAGCGGACGTGGTCGGCGCGCAAGGCGTGGGCATGAAAGCGGTACTGCGCCACATCGAGCGCCGTCCGTTTTCTGAAACACATGACGACATCAAGCCGGACGCGATTGTGCGCGATTTGCATCAACTGCTGCCCCTGTTGGATACGTGGTATCCGAACTGGCGCTGACCTTTCGTTTACAGAGATAAGATGAGCGACCTACCGCGTCGCCCCCACACAGAACCTTTATGTTCACAACCCTTGCACCCAATGACCAAAATCTGATTTTGAGCGGCTACGCGGGTCCTGGTCAACTGGCGATTGCCCGCCGCACCGCTGACCGGCTGCGTATGAAGTTTGTCGATTTTGGCGCGTTGTTCGAGCAGCGCGCGGGCATGACCGCCGATGACCTTAAAGGCTTGTACGGCGATGCGCGACTGCGCGCCATGGAAAGCGAGGTCATGAGCGACATCGCGCTCAACCGATCCAAGCTGATCCACATCAGCGGGCAGGTGGTCGGCTACAACGGACATTACGACCTGCTCCGCACGACTGGAGTCGTGATCGCACTGGTGGCGTCGCTGGATGCGGTGCTACAACGGCTGCATTTGTCGCTCGGCTCGCGTTATCACGATCCGCGTGAACGTGGAGCGGCGCTGGCGACGCTGCGGCGCGAGTGGGCGATTCGTGGTGCGGACGGACTGGTCGAGATCGATACGTCGAGCATGACCGAGGACGCGATGATCGACGCCGTGATCGAACGCTGGCGCGCCTTGAGCGGTGTCATCGACTGGCGTGGGTGAAGTCCCTTTTTCAACGCCTTGCCTCACAGCAATAACGATTCAACTTGAACTCATCCGTGTATTTTTTGTAGCGTCCCATCGTTCTCTCCTTACACTCCGTCTAACGGACATTTTCTCCGTCAGCCAAACTGGATGCAAACGGTGATGGACGAAGTTTTTGCTGCACGCAACTGGAATTAAGGATGCTGGAATGAACGGGTTGCTGTGCGTACTTATGCTTGTAGGCGGGTTAGCGATGGGTAGTACTGCTCATGCCCAAGAAAACAATCCACTTCTTGTCTCATACATTGAGTGGTCATCAGATGGGGATAAGATTCTGATTGCGCTGCAAGAAGGAGGACTGTATATCGTCGATCCCATTGCACAGACGGTTCTATTAGAACTATCAGGTAGTGACACCGGCCCGATTGAGGATGCCGCTTTACAGCCTAACGGTTCACTGATCGCCACCGTCCATCGTTTCACAGGATTAAGCCTTTGGAATAAGCACACTGGAAGCCTCGTCTCCCCACTATCCAACGTAATGTTTCCGTGGCAGGTAGAGTGGAGTTCCGATGGTCAATACCTTTTCGCAAGCAATATCGATGAAATGTACATGCGTGATGCGAGTGGCAATCCGCTATTTCTGATACCGGGTGCGCCGGAAGATATACCCAACGTGGCTTTCAATCCAAGTGGTGAGATGCTTCTACTTAGTTTCTCTGCAAAAATTGAAGTATGGGATGTTACTTTGCAACAAATGCTCGTGCGTACTCTAGCTGGTGGACTGCTGCAATCCATTCAATGGAGTGCGGATGGCACTACTTTCGTCGCTGCAAACATTAACAATACGCTTGAAGGCACTTTTCACAACATCGTTGTTATCAACCCAATGACCGGAGAGCGTTTGCGTGTCTACTCTGGTTTTCTCAATCAACTAACTTCCGCTCAATGGAGTCCCGACGAAACCCAGATATTGGCGACGAGTGTTGATGGAACTGTCTATCTCATAGAGGTTGCTTCTGGCAGCATAACCCCGATTTTTACGACTGATGCGCCGATTCTGTCCGCAGATTGGAGTCCTTATGGTGGGCAGATTGCGATTGGCGCGCCACTGAGTTCAGAAATGGTGCAAGCAATCGACAGCAATGAACCAAATTTTGCAGAATTGCCTGTACAAATCGTCGTCCCCGATGTATCGCTCGAACGTTTCCAAACCATCGCGGAGTCGTGCGGCGCGGATCAGCTCGTCGGAGAAATCATCACCGACGCGGCGCTGTCCACCGTCATCGCGCAGCTTGAGTCCGCGACCGCTGCGCAGATTCCGCCCGCGTGCGCCGCCGACTTGATCGCTATTGCCGAAGCGCTGAATAACACACAATAACTACAAAAACATGTTTAATCGTCATGGCGGCAACAAATTGCAATAAAACCTCCCTCAACCTAAACCCGCGCGGCAATAAAAACGGGGTCAGCAAATCCGCCTACCCCCTACGGACAATTGCCTCTATAATCATGCCCTTTCCGGTAAAGCCCAAAGTTGACCGAACGGAATGTGAGGGTGGTGATGGCAGTTGGTATCAATTTTTCTGGCTCCGCCAGCCATACCAGCAGAGAACGAACGCGCGGTCGCGGGCTCGCGCTGCCAGCGGTTCTCTGGTTGGGCATTTTCTTCATCATGCCGTTGTTCATTGTGCTGGTCATCAGCCTGATGACGCGCGGACGTGCAGGCGTCCTGTTTACAGGTCCTTTCACGCTCGAAAACTACGCTACGATCTTCAATCCGCAGCTCCCGTATTTCATCGTCTTTCAAGACAGCATCGTCATTGCAGCGCTGACGACGGCAATCTGTCTGATTGTCGGTTATCCGTTAGCGTTTTTCATCGCCACACGTAAAAACCCGTTGATGAAAAACCTGTCGCTCTTTCTCGTGATCCTGCCGTTCTGGACGAACTTTCTCGTCCGCACCTATGCGATCAAGGTGCTGATCGGGCAGGATGGACCCATCAATACCACGCTGCTCAATCTGGGCGTCATCACCGAACCCTTGGCGATTGTCAATACATCGTTCGCCGTCGTGTTGGGCTTGGTTTATACCTACTTACCGTTCATGGTGCTGCCAATTTATTCGTCGGTCGAACGCTTCGATTTTCGACTTGTCGAAGCCGCTGGCGATTTAGGCGCCAACGACTGGCGTTCGTTCTGGCGTGTCGTGCTGCCGCTCACCCTGCCGGGCGTGGTCGCCGGGTCGATTTTGGTATTCATCCCGACGATCGGCGCGTTCATCACGCCGGATTTGCTCGGCGGCGGCGCGGGATTAATGATCGGCAACCTGATCGGGACGCAGTTTGGCAGCGCACGCAATTGGCCGCGTGGCTCAGCCGCATCGATGGTCATGCTGCTGCTGGTTATGCTCAGCTTGATCGTGTATGTCGTCGTTAACGCGCGCAACGCGGGCGGACGCCGCGCTATCCCCGAACCCGATGCCGACAATCCTACAGGCACAAGTGGCACGACCGAAATGACCCGTATAAAGTTACCCGCCGCTCTCAGCACGAGAGAAATTTTGCGCGCCGGGCGCGCTGAAAAGGACAAGTGACCTTATGGCGCGTGTAATGCCGACATCGTCGCGTTCGACCTCCGAAATGCTCGATTTCAACCGCGCCAAAATCCAGCGTGATTTGCTGGTGCGGCGTGTTGGTAAAATCGGACTGCTGCTCAACCCGATCTTCTCGTATTTCTTCCTCTGGGCTCCCATTGTGCTGCTGGTGATTTTCTCGTTCAACGATTCGCGCACCGTGGCGACATGGCGCGGCTTCACGTTTCGATGGTACGAAAACATCTTCAACAACATCGTCGGCGGAGAAGCGCGCTTCTCTACCGACCTGATGCTGACTGCGTTCGGCAACAGCATTTTTGTCGCCATCGCCGCCACCATTATCGCCACCATCATCGGCACGATGATTGCGCTCAGCCTGGCGCGCGGGAATTATCCGGGCAAGCAGTTGTTGGGCGGCTTGTTGTTTCTGCCCATCGTCATCCCAGAAATAACGCAGGGCATTTCGCTGCTGATCTTCTTCAATATCCTGATCGATTTCGTCAACAACACTTTCGGTGGCAATATTTCGCTTGGATTCGGCTCGATCATCATCGGACACGTCGCGTTCAACATCAGTTATGTCGCTATCGTCGTACAAGCGCGTTTAGCCGACATGAACCCGAAACTGGAAGAAGCCGCGCGCGACCTGGGCGCGAACGAGTGGCGCACGTTCTGGCGCATCACCTTCCCGTTGATTTTGCCGGGTGTAATCGCTGGCGCATTGCTCGCGTTCACGCTGTCGCTTGATGATTATGTGATCACGTTTTTCGTCAAAGGCATCGGCACCGATACACTGCCCGTGTTCGTGTATGGCTTGCTGCGCCTGAGCGTAACGCCAGAGATCAACGCCATCAGCACGATCATTCTGCTGATCTCGACGATCCTCATCGGCTTGGTGCTGGCGCTGCAAGGACGCAATGCCGCGAAGATATAAACGACGCTGATGGGTGACGCGTAATGAGTAATGTCCGTGAAAAAGCAGTCTGTGAGCCGTTGATTTTAAGTCAGCGCTTCTTTCACATGCAGTACTCAGGACTTCTTTGGTGAACCTTTACATTGACCCCACACTATTTTGGGGTATAAGTAGCATCGAGGGTCAGAAAATACCCCGTACCAAAACTGACACGGTGGTACAAACCAATTTTTAATGGAGGGCTAGATGCGCAAGGTTCTTCTCGGTGTAGGATTACTGTTGGTCTTGGTCATGGGGCTGCCCATCGTCGCGCAAGAAGCGACGCCAGAAATGGCAATGATGGAAGTGGAGCCCTGGGTTTGCCCCGCTGGTTTTGAAGGGCAAACACTGAATGTGTACAACTGGTCTACGTATGTGGCAGATGACACGATCAGCAATTTTGAAGCCGCGTGCGGTATCACCGTCGTTTACGATGTGTTTGACAGCAACGAATCGCTGTTCGCGCGCCTGAGTCAAGGCAATCCCGGCTACGATATTATCGTCCCAAGCGATTACATGGTCGAGACGATGATCAGCCTGGGCTTGCTGGAAACAATCGATTACAGCTTAATCCCCAATGTCGCCAATATCACCGAAACATTCCTCAATCCGCCGTTCGACCCCGATAACGCGCACAGTGTGCCGTATCAATGGGGCACGATTGGCTTTGGCTTCAATGTGACTGAAACCGGCGAACCGATCACGTCATGGGAACAGGTTTTCGCGTATGACGGACCAGTCGCGTGGTTGGAAGACTCGCGCGGGATCATCGGCAACGCGCTCAATCTGATCGGTTATGACCCGAACAGCCAGGAACCCGCCGAAATTGAAGAAGCGCGCGATTATCTGATCGAACGCAGCACCAATGTTACCGTGATTGCCGCCGACGATGGTCAGGTGCGCCTGGAAGCGGGCGAAGTCGATATTTCGGTGGAATACAGCGGCGACATCTTCCAGTTGATGGCAGATTGCGCCTGTGACGACTATGGCTATTCGATCCCCGAAGAAGGCGCGCAGTTGTGGACAGATAACCTGGTTATCCCGGTCGGCGCGCAGAATATCCCACTGGCGCACGCCTATATCGATTACATTTTGCACCCACAGGTCGGCGCGGATATTGCCAATTACACCGCGTATGGGTCGCCCAACCAAGCCGCGATTGACGCGGGTTTGATCGACCCCGAACTGTTGGCGAATCCTGGTATTTACCCGACCGAAGAAACGTTGGCAAAGTTGTTCTTCGTCGAAGCTGTGCCGGATGCCGAACTCGATTACAGCGATGCGTGGGATATCATCAAGCTGGCGATTTCGCGCTAAAGCGTAACCTCATCCCAACCCCTCTCTCTCTGTGTGGTTGAGGGGCGGCATATACCAGCGTGCGGGGTGAGGTTGTTTTTATTTATTCACCTTACGCAGATTGCCCTCATCCTAAGTCCTTCTCCCTGAGGGAGGGGCAGGGGGTGAGGGCTGAAAACGAGGGGCTTGCGTAAGGTGAGTTATTTATTCAAGGAGACTCGGCAATGACCCAACCACCACAAGTAGACATTGAAATTCGCAACGTGATCAAGGAATTTGCGGGGCGCGGTTCTGAAGGCAGCACGCGTGCGGTCGATAATGTCTCGCTCACGATCAATCGCGGTGAGTTTTTCTCAATGTTGGGTCCTTCTGGGTGCGGCAAGACAACCACCTTGCGCATGATCGCCGGATTTGAAGACCCGACCAGCGGCGAGATTTTGCTGCGCGGCAAAGCGGTACAGAACGTCCCCGCGTTTCATCGCCCGGTCAATACCGTCTTTCAGGATTACGCGCTCTTTCCGCACCTGACTGCTACCCAGAATGTCATGTTCGGCTTGGAAATGGAAGGCATCGACAAAACCGAAGCGCGCAAACGCGCCGAAGAAGCATTGACGATGATGCGGCTGACATCGGTGCAGTTCAATCGCAAGCCACGCCAGATGTCCGGCGGACAGCAGCAGCGTGTCGCATTGGCGCGCGCATTGGTCAAGCGCCCCGCCGTCCTGCTCCTCGATGAGCCGCTCGGCGCGCTCGATCTCAAGCTGCGTAAGGACATGCAATACGAACTGATTAGTATGCAAAAAGACCTGGGCATCACGTTTATTTATGTGACGCACGACCAGGAAGAAGCACTGACGATGAGCGACCGCATCGCCGTTATGAATCAAGGCAAAGTGCTGCAAATCGGGTCGCCAGAAGAAATTTATGAGACGCCCGCGACCCGCTTTGTCGCGGATTTTATCGGTGAGACCAATTTCTTGACCGGGACTGTTGAAGGGCGCGAAGGCATTTGCGCTATGATCCGCCTGGATGAATCGACCGTGATCAAAGCGGCACACAGCGAAGACAACCTGAAAATCGGTGAACAGGTCACGGTGGCGATCCGCCCCGAAAAAGTCAATATTTTCGCCGCGCAAGGCGTAGTCAAGTTCGACGACGGCACCAGCCGCCCCGTCGCGCAGTATATCGAAGGGCTGCGTACCGACCCCGACATCAATTTGGTGCCCGGTCGTGTCGAATATGCCAATTACATCGGTACAGATACGCGCTACACCGTCAGTTTTGGCGGCGGCAATCAGCATCGACTGGTTGCACGTGAACAAAACTTCGGCTTACGGAATGACACCTATCACGAAGTCGGCTCGTCCATCCATATTTTCTGGGATTACGAAACCGCGCGTGTGCTGCGGCAGTAACTATTCAACGTAAAAGCATAAAGAAACGTAGGGTCGGGGTCACTCGGTGGCTTGCCCGATGATGGGCGGGTCTGCGACCCGCCCATCATGCTCTACTTAATCGCCGCTGGGTTAACGACGTTGCTGTACACACCTGTCGTCAGCGCCGCCACAATCAAGCGTGCCGCGTCGATGGCGACATTGACCTGTGCGTCGTCGGTGCTGGCGGCGAGATGCGGTGTATGAATGACACCTGGCAAATTGACGAGTGGATTACCCGTCGCGGGCGGTTCTTCCGCGAACACATCCAACGCCGCGCCCGCCACCTGACCGCTCTTAATCGCGTTTGCCAAGTCTGGTTCGTTGATCAGCGCGCCGCGCGCCGCATCGATGATGCGCACGCCTTTTTTCATACTCGCCAGGCTGTCTTTGTTGATCATCTCGCGCGTTTCGGGCGTGAGCAGCGCGTGCAGCGTGATAAAGTCCGCCCGTTGATACAGCGCTTCGAGCGACACCAGTTCTACACCCATATCGGCGGCGACATCCGCCGGGATGAACGGATCGAACGCGATCACGGTCATCTCGAAGGCGAGCGCACGTTTGGCGACCGCGCGTCCGATACGACCGAAGCCGACGACGCCGAGCGTCTTGCCCTTGATTTCGACGCCCATGAACGACTTTTTATCCCATTTGCCCGCGCTCATGCTCATATGCGCTTGCGGAATATGCCGCGCCAGCGCCAGCATCAAGCCAAACGTATGTTCGGCGGTGCTGATCGTGTTGCCGTCGGGTGTATTCATCACGATCACGCCGCGTGCGGTCGCAGCGGGAATATCGACATTATCCACGCCGACGCCCGCGCGGGCGATATACTTGAGTTTGCTCGCTGCCGCCAGCATGTCGGCGTCAACTTTGGTCGCGCTGCGAATGATCAGCGCATCGGCGTCAGGAATCGCCGCCAGGGTTTGTTCGCGCGTCATCTGCCCGCTCGACGTGATGATCACGTCGGGCAACTGGCGCACAATCTCCAATGCGGAGGGGTGAACGACATCAGGAATGAGAACATGAGGCATAGTTGCTCCAGTGATGAGGGCTAAGTGATGAGTGCTGAGTACCGAGTGTTCTCAGTACTCAGCACTCGGTACTTTTTTTAACGCTTGTCGGTTTCCAGAAATTCATCCAGCCCCGACAACACTTCTTCCAAAATCACGGGCTGCATATCGCCCATGTGCGCGATACGGAACGTCTTGTTCTTGATCTTGCCGTACCCTTTGTCCATCGAGAAGCCTTTGCCGCTCATGAACTTCGCCATCGTATCCACATCGAAGCCGACGGTATTGGCAATCGCGCTCACCGTTGGGCTGCGATACCCGGCTTGCGCGAACGCCGCCAACCCGCGCGACTCTGCCCAACCGAGCGTGGTCTCACGCATATTCAGGTGACGTGCCCAGCGTGCATCGAGGGTTTCGGTCAGAATATCGTCCAACTGCTTGTCGGCAGCGAACATCAACGAGATCGGCGGCGTGGACGGCGTATTGTTCTTTTGCAGGCTCTCGTCGATCTCGACAAAATCGAAGTAGTAGCCGCGATTGCTCACGGTTTTGGCGCGCGCCAACACGCGGTCGCTGACGGACGCAAACGCCAGACCGGGCGGCAGCGCGAAGGCTTTCTGGCTGCTGGTCAGCGCAAAATCGATACCCCAATCATCGACGCGCAGTTCTGCGCCCAAAAAGCCGCTCACGCTGTCCACAAGGATCAGCGTGTCCTCGTAAGGACGAATCACGGCGGCAATCTCTTTGACCGGGTTGGTCACGCCCGTGCTGGTCTCGTTGTGAACGATGCACACGGCGTCGTAGGTTTGTTTCTTCAGCGCTTCTTCCACCATCTCCGGCGTGTGCGCTTGCCCCCATTCAACGTTGATCACATCGACCTGTTTGCCGTTGACCTTGCTGATCTCCGCCCAACGGTCGCTGAACGCGCCGCCAACCAGATGCAGCACGCGCTGGTCATCACGGATGCAGTTGCGCGATGCGCCTTCCCATAACCCTGTGCCGCTTGATCCTTGTACAAAGACGCGGTCTTCGGTGAGAAATGCCTGCTTGAGCTTGGTTTGCAGACGCGCGAATAAGTCCGCGAAGGCGTTCGAGCGATGCCCGATCATCCATTCGGTTTGCGCGTCTAAAATTTCGGGACGAACTTCGACGGGACCCGGAATGACGAGAAATTTATGCTTGTCGCTGCGCATGGAGTTTGACCTGATTTGATTGTGATGAACAGAACAAACCCCATTGTAACGCACGGGCTAAAAGTCGCGCAATTGGCGACTACAGCGATGTTTTTACGTCAGCACTTTGGGCAAATTGACTTGTGAGGACGTGCAGCAGGTGGTTATCTGGAAAGCGCCGTAAAACCCCTGCCTTCAGGCATGGGATATAAGGCGTCGGTCTTATGTTTTTTCTGCTG